>ERZ777003.595-NODE-595-length-67700-cov-44.066302_pt1 | contig 67700 bp, 61 predicted proteins | sample MGYA00374956_ERZ777003 | MGnify/ENA primary metagenome ERZ777003 (study PRJEB29302, sample SAMN06268252) | bioreactor metagenome | isolation source: Joint BioEnergy Institute, California, USA | place: USA:Joint BioEnergy Institute, California, USA | collected...
CGCCCGGCCCACGGCACCGAACCTTTTCAACACGCCGTCTCCGCAGATCGAGACGGGGACGTCGCAGCATCGGAGCTCCCGTTCGCAGAGCTTTGGGCCACGCACCCGAAAAGGTTCACCGGGGTGGAAGCCTCGGGGAGGCCTGCGGAGCGGGTGTGCCGCATCGCCTGATACACCGGTGGCGGTACGACCACAAAGGTCGTACCGCCACCGGTTTTTGTCGCCGCCTGTCACGCCGGTGAGCACGCGAGGCGGCCGGCCCCGCCGCGACCGGCTCAGGCCGTCTTCCTCCCCATCCGCCATTTCCGGAAATCCGCACGGACCGGGACCAACGTGAACCGGCCGCGCCCCCGCATCCCGCCGGACGCCCTTAAAAGCAATGTTCGAGGAAAGAAATGTTCGGGACCCCGTATTTACCGGTGACGCGGGCAATTCACGGTGCCACGATGTCTGCTGACCGGCGGGCTGTATCACGCCGCGGGTCGAGATCGGCAGTCACACCCAAAAAAGGAGACATAGTGCTCAAGCGACTGGTAACGGCCGGCGTTCTGACCGCGGCCGCAGGCGGGGTACTGATGACCGCCACCCCGGCGATGGCCTTCGCCGCGCACGGGCACCACGACTACGACTCCGACGGGTACAAGAACCGTCACAACGCCCTGGTGAACGGGTGCGAGATCAACGCCGGCAACGACCGGACCCTCATCAGCATCAACATCCTCCAGGACCTGGCGCTGCTGTCCTCCAACAGCGCCAACGACGTCAACGTCGCCGAGTGCGACCAGGAGAACTTCATCGTCAACCGGAACCGCTGACCGCGTTCCACCCGCAGGGAGGCCGGCGCTCAGCGTCGGCCTCCTCGCATACCCCCGGCAGGTGAACCGCTGCAGCGCCAGCCCGCCTCCGGTAGCAGCCATTCGGACAAGTCCGAGAAGTCACCGAAAATACAGCCGCGGGACCGGCATCCATTTCCCGACGACAATGTGGAAATGCCACCCGCCTCGAGCCCTGGTCGGGCAATGCAATTCAAAAGAGTTCCCCTTGCCTTCTGAGAAGGCTGGTTCCGCGGCCGATTCAGGTGATACCAATTGTGCTTGCTACCGGCGACGGGCGACCGCGAAAGCGTGACACCGAATGCCGGATCCGGATCGGTATACCGCAAATCACAAGAAGGAGACCACAATGCTCAAGCGACTGGCGGCGGCCGGCGTTCTGTCCGTGGCCGTGGGCGGGGTCCTGATGAGTGCCTCCCCCGCGATGGCCGGCGGCGACTACGACTCCGACCTTTACAGCAACCACCACAACATCCTGGCCAACGAGTGCGACATCAACGCCGGCACCGACCGGGGCCTGCTGGACCTGAACCTCCTTCAGGACGTCGCTCTGCTGGCCGCCGACAGCGCCAACGACATCAACGCCGGCCGGTGCGACCAGGCCAACGCCATCATCAACAGGAACTGACGACGGTTCACACCCAGAGGGGATCGGTGCTCGCGCGCCGATCCCCTCTTCGCATTCGCGCCGCCGAATTGCTCCCCGGCCAAAAGGCCGCCGCCGCGCGGGGCCGGTCAGGAGGCCCGGTCCGCCTCGGCCCGCAACTGGCGGCGCAGGACCTTGCCGGTGGCGTTGCGCGGCAGTTCGGAGGGGAAGTACACATCGCGGGGCACGGCGAAGCGGCCCACCCGGCGGCGGGCGTGGTCGCGCACCTGGTCGGCGGTCAGCTCCGCGCCCGGGTGCAGCACCACGTGAGCGGCCAGCCGCTGCCCGAACTCCTCGTCCGGCACCCCGACCACGGCGACCTCGCGGACCTGCTCCAGCTCGCTGAGCGCGTCCTCGACCTCGCCGGGGAAGACGTTCTCCCCACCGGAGACGATCATGTCGTCGGAGCGGCCCTGGACGAACAGCAGCCCGTCCTCGTCGATGCGGCCCAGGTCGCCCAGGCTGATCATGCCGTCCACCGTCTCCTTGGTGGCGCCGCTGGTGTACCCGGTGAACAGCAGCTCGTTGGCGGCGAAGATGCGCCCGACGGTGCCCGGCGGGACGGGCCGGCCCTCCTCGTCCAGGATCGCCAGCCTGGTGCCGCGCGGCGGCCTGCCCGCGGTGTCGGGGTGGCGCCGCAGGTCACGGGGGGTGGCGATGGTCACCCAGGAGGCCTCGGTGGAGCCGTAGAGGTTGTAGAGGACGTCCCCGAAGGCGTCCATGAAACGGGTGGCGAACCCGCCGGGCAGGGCCGAGCCGCTGAGCGCGACGATCCGCAGCGCCGACAGGTCGAGCTCCTCTTGGGTGGACGAGCGCCACTCCAGCATGCGCTGCGCCATGATCGGGACGGCGATCAGCGCGGTGGCCCTGGTCTCGGCGGCGGTGCGCAGGCCGGCCGCGGGGTCGAACCGGCGGCGCAGCACCATGGTGGCCCGCAGCCCCAAGGCGATCTGCAGGGCGGCATAGCCCCAGGTGTGGAACATCGGGGCCTCGATGAGCATCGTCTCGTGCACCCGCAGCGGGATGCGCGACAGCACCGACGCCAGCGGGCCCAGCCCCGGCCTGGAGTGCCGGCCGGCGCCCTTGGGCTGCCCGGTCGTCCCCGAGCTGAGCACGATCGTGCGGCCGGAGTGCGGGGGCGGGGTGAGCGGCGCCTTGAGCACGGTCCGGTCGATCAGCTCGGCCACCGCCGAGCCGGGGCCGTCGGCCGTCAGGGTGCGCACCGCCGCCGGGGCGCCCTTGAGGACCTCGGCGAACTCCGAGTCGGCGATGAGCACCTCGACCTGCTGCTCGTCCAGGACTTTGAGCGACTGCTCGGCGCTCATGCCGGTGTTGAGCAGCACCACATCAGAGCCGAGCTTGCTGCAGGCCACCAGCGACTCGACCATCCCGCGGTGGTTGCGGCACAGCACCGCCACCCGCGGCCGCGCACCGCCGTCGCCCAGCGCCGCCGCCAGCCGGTCGGTGCGGGCGTCCACCTGCGCGTAGGTCAGCGTCCCGTACTCGTCCACGATCGCCGCCCGGCCGGGGTCGCGGGCCGCCGCGGACACCAGCGATCCGCCCAGCGTGGTTCCCCAGCGCCGCAGCGCGTCGAGCTGGCGGGCCACCTTCAGCGGCGGCCCCGGCCGCCACAGCCCGCTGCTGGCGAACATGGCGGCGACCCTGAGCATGGTCTCGGCCCGCTGCCTGATCCCGGCTGTCTGCGCCACGCCTGCTTTCCACCTCCCGCCGGGCCCGCCCGGATGAACGCTCCCTGTCATCGCCGGATACCGAGGCTAGGCAGCCGGACGGGCGGTCGCCATCATGCCGTATCACCCACCACCTGCGTTTTTTGTCACCTATGTGACAGTCTTCCCTGTTTTTCCAGGTCAGCGCCGGTCTTCGCGGTCCGGGCCGCTACGGGAGTGTGACAAAGGAAACCCAGACGCCCACGACGGCGGCAGGCGTCCGCCCATCGGTCCAGGACGGCGGGCGCCCGCTGTGAGGCACGACAACCGAAATGCCGGCGAACGCTGGGCGGCAACAGTGTTATCGACTCCCGATTGACCCCCCATAGTGCACGGACGACCCTTCTGACACTCCGGCGCCGGGGCTGGATGCATGTCTGAGATAGGGGACCGAACGTGAGCGGACGCCATGGCAGTCGTCCGGAATCGCCGTGGGAGCGGCGCCCGAGTCGGCGGAGCGGAGCGCAGCCGAGCCCGGCTCCCCCCAGGAGGAGGGCCCGGCGCCGGGGACGGCGGCGTTCCCTTGTCACCTTGGTGAGCACAGTGGCGGCCACGCTCCTGGTGGGAGGCGGCGTGTACGCCTTCGCCGGTTCCCTCAACTGCGCCGCCCGCGGCACCCTCGACCTGAACGTCACCGTGGCGCCGGAGCTGGAGCCCGCCCTGCGGTCCGCGGCGCAGCGGTTCAACGGCCGCAAGCAGGTGGCCGAGGGACGCTGCATCAAGGTGACGGTCCACCCCGCCGACCCGCAGGCGGTGGCCACCCTGCTGTCGGGCACCGGCACCTCGCGCGGCGCCGAACGCGTCCCGGACGTGTGGATTCCCGACTCCTCGCTGTGGGCGGCCCGGTCCGCCCCCGGCGGCTCCCAGCCCGCCGCCCGGATGCCGCAGCCGGGCACCTCCATCGCCGAGACACCCATCGTCATCGGCGCCGGCAAGTCGGTGCGCGGCCTTGCGGCCGCCTCCCGGCCGAGCTGGGAAGGGCTGCTGGGCTCCGACCGGGCGAGATCGCGCACCCCCGACCCCAACCGGAGCGCGATCGGGCTGGGCATGCTCATGGCGGTGCGCATGTCGCTGGCCGGGGACTCCAAGGCGGTGGAGAAGTTCACCGGCCTGGTCCGCAGCGTCCGCCAGGGCGTGGTGCCCGACGTGCAGACCCAGTTCGCCGCCGGCACCGGCGACCGCCTCCTGGTGACCTCCGAGCAGGCGGTGCTCCGGCACAACCGGGACCACCCCGGCGAGCGGCTGCAGATCCTGCGGCCGGCCGAGGGGACGCTGGCGCTCGACTACCCCTACACCCCGATCGCCGCGGCCTTGGACAAGACCACCGCCGCGCGACTGTTCGAACGAGAGGTGCGCAGCGCCGCCACCAGGCGGGACCTGCGCGCCCTCGGCTTCCGCACCGACCGCTCCGACGGCGGCGTGCGGCTGCTGCCCCTGCCCGAGGCCGAGCAAGTGCAGCAGACGCTGCAGGCGTGGGCGAAGCTGTCGCTGACCTCGCGGATGCTGTCGCTGCTGGACATCTCCGGGTCGATGCTGCAGCGGGTGCCCGGCACCGGCGACACCCGCATGCAGGTGCTGGCCAAGGCCGCGCAACTGGGGCTGAAGTTCCAGCCCGACGACACCGAGCTGGGCCAGTGGGTGTTCTCCACCAAGCTGGACGGCGACCGGGACTGGAAGGAGACGGTGCCGGTGGGGCCGCTGGGCGAGCGGCTCGGCTCGGGGACCCGGCGGCAGCAGATCCTCAGCTCCCTGGCGTCCCTGCAGCCCAAGCCGGACGGCGACACCGGGCTGTACGACACCGTGCTGGCCGCCCTGTCCTACATGCGCAAGACCTACAAACCGGACATGGTCAACACGGTGCTGCTGATGACCGACGGCCGCAACGACGATGACGACGGTCCCACGCTGCGCCAGACGCTGGCCAAGCTGCGGGCCGGCCACGACCCCGAACGCCCCGTCCAGCTGGTGATCATCGGTTTCGGGGACGAGGTGGACCGCAAGGAGCTGCAGCAGCTGGCGGAGGCCACCGGCGGCAGCGTGCACTTCGCCAAGACGGCCGAGGACATGCGCAACATCTTCCTGGCCGGCACCTCCCGGCGGGTCTGCGCGCCCAAGTGCTGACCCGCGGACGCGACCGCGCCCCGTGGGCCCGCAAGGCCCACGGGGCGGCTCGCGCACGGGTGGGACGGCGGTCAGGGCCGCCCGTCGTCGGGCCGGCCGACCAGCTTGAGCGCGCTGAGCGCCAGCACCACCTCCACCAGCTCCCGGGGCCGGTTGAGGGACCGGCCGGTGAGCTGTTCGATGCGGCGCAGCCGGTTGAGCACGGTGTTGTGGTGGCAATACAGCCGGCCGGCGGCCTTGGAGGCCGACCCGTCGCACTCCAGCCAGGTGGCCAGCGTGGAGATCAGCACGTCCCGGAAGGCCGGGTTGATCTGGGAGAAGGCCCCCAGCACCCCGCGGCCCAGCCGCTCGGCCAGCTCCGGCTGGGAGACCACCAGCGCATCGGGCAGCCGCCTGTCCAGCCGGGCGATCTCGGCGCCGGGCTCCCGGCAGGTGCGCAGCGCCAGCTCCGCCAGCCAGCGGGCCTTGCCCAGGTCGGCCAGCGCCTCCACCACGGGGCTGATCCCGGCGTGGCCGTAGACCCGGGGCCGCAGCACCTCCACCAGGTCGTCCAGGTCGGCGTTGCCCAGATCGACCACGGCGATCTGGGTGTCGGCGCGCATCCGCCAGATGAAGCGCAGCCCGCCGCCGTCGGTGGGGCGGCTGAAACCGCGTCCGCCCAGCACCTCGCCTTGATCGATCACCACCACCGCGTAGCGGCCCTGGGCGGGCAGGCCGAGCGCGCGCGTGGCGGCCGGCAGCAGTCCGGGGTCGGTGCCGCGCCCCTCCAGCAGGGCGTCCACGATCGCCTGCACCCGCTCCTCGCTGCGCCGCAGCAGCTCGTACTCGGTGCGGTGGTAGGCCTCCGCGGCGGCGGTGGACTGCTGGTCGATGGTGTGCCAGGTCAGTGTGGCGTTGCGGACCAGCAGCGGCACATGCTCGGGGTTCTCCTCGCTGACCGCCTCGACCAGCGCCTCCCAGAACACGCAGCCGGCCAGCCGGTAGGAGCGCAACAGCTGGTCCAGCGGCAGGCCCTGCTCGGCCCGCCGCCGCCCCAGCTCCTCGGCCCAGCGCAGGTCGGCGCGGCCGCGGCTGGGGTCGAGGATCGCCTCGATCCCATGCCCGAGGCCGATGTGAGACAACTCCCACAGATCGGCGCGCAGTTCCGCTGGACGGTCCTGTCCCTCACCGGCCAAGATCTCATTGACCAGTCGATCCGCCAGCTGGGGCAGCCGGTCCGCCAGTTTACGCACCGCCCGACGGATGATCACACGGTCGGCCTTTTCGGGCGAGGTTGTGAGTGCGCCCATGCGCCACCTCCCTCGGTGAGTGCGCTCATGCTGCCACCCACCTTGGGGCCGCGACTATACGGGCGATCCAACAAAACCCCGGGATTGTGTGCGATCACAACCGCGGCCCCTATGGATTGATACTTCTCCCTCAATTCGGACAGCACTATGGACCTGCCCGCCGGGGCGTGCTGGTGTGCCAGCGTCCCCCGAAGGAGGCAGCGTGCTCGCTCCCCGCTCCCACCCCCCGAGCGAAGCCGACGGCCCCGGCAGACCCCGCGGCGGGGCCGTCGTCCTGGTCGCGCTCGCGTGCGCGGCCGCGTTGCTGACCGGCTGCACCGGCAAGGGACCGCTTGCATCCGCCGCCCCGTCCGCGGCGGCGATGCGGGTCGGTCACGGCGTCACCGGCGACCGGATCACCGTCGCCGCGCTGACCGATCTCAGCGGCCCGTACGCGCCGCTGGGCAAGGGTGTGACCCAGGCACAAAAGCTGTACTTCGACCGCCTCAACGCCGCCGGCGGGGTGTGCGGGCGCAAAGTGGAGCTGATCGTGCGCGACCACGGCTACGACGTGCGGCGGGCTGTGGCCGCCTACAGTGAGGTGGCGCCGCGCTCGGCGGCCATCGCCCAGGTCATCGGCTCCCCGATCACCAACGCGCTGCGCCCGCGCCTGGAGTCGGCCGGGGTGCTGACCGTCCCGCAGGCCTGGGCGCACACCCTGCTGGGCAGCAAGTACATCCAGGTCGTCGGGACGACCTACGACCTGGACATGATCAACGGGGTCGCGTTCCTGACCGAGGAGAAGGGCCTGCGGCGCGGGGATGCGATCGGCCATCTGTTCCTGGACGGCGACTACGGGCACAGCGCGCTGGCCGGCTCCCGCTGGGCCGCCCGGCAGGCCGGGCTGCGGCTCATCGAGCAGCGGGTCAAGGCCGCCGACGGTGACATGAGCGCGCAGGCCGCCGCGTTCCGCCGGGCCGGCGTCAAGGCGATCTTGGTCAGTGTGAGCCCGCCGCAGGCGGCCTCCCTGGTCGGCGCCGCCGCCGCGCAAGGACTGGACGTGCCGTTCGTGGCCGGCAATTCGGCGTTCGCCGAGCAGCTGCTGAAGAGCCCGATCGGCCCCGCTCTGGAGAAGAACTACTTCGTCCTCAGCGCCGGGGCGCCGATGAGCGCCGACATTCCCGGCGTCAAGGCGCTGGCCCGCGACTACCGGCGGGCCTACCGGGGGCAGCCGCTGGACTCCGGCGTGCTGTCCGGCTACATGGCCGCCGCGATCGTCGGGCAGGCCCTCAAGAAGGCGTGCGCCATGCGGGACCTCAGCCGGGAGGGCATCGTGGCCGCGCACCGCTCCACGCACGCCTTCGACGCCGGCCTGGGCGGCCCGCCGCAGAACTACACCCAGTGGACCAGGCCCGGCTCGCGGGCCAGTTACGTCCTCCGGCCGGACCGCGACGCCCTCGGCGGTCTGACGATCCACCGCGAGCCCTTCGAATCCACCCTGGCGAAAAGCTACGACCCACCCCTCTGAGCGATGCCCTGAGCGGGAAGGAGCGCCATGCCACCCGGCTCAACGTTCGCACCCCCCATGGCCGTCGAAACCGCCGTTCCCACGGCATCCGCCCCCGGGCCCGAACCCGTCCTGCACGGACGCGACCGGGAGCTGGCGGCGCTGCGCGAACTGATCGAGCAGGCCCGCCGCGGACGGGGCGGCGCGCTGCAGATCTCAGGCGGTCTGGGCATGGGCAAGACCGCCCTGCTGGAGGCCGCGCTGCGCCAGGCCGCGGCCGGCCTTCGCACGCTCGGCACCCGCGGGATCCCCGACGAGTCCCGCTTCGCACTGGCCGGCCTGCACCGCATGCTCCGGCCGGTGGCCGACCGGCTGGACCGGCTGCCGCCGCAGCAGGCGGCGGCGCTGGCCTTCCTGACCGACGCCGCCGCGGAGCCGCCCGCCGGCTCCTTCGCGCTGTGCCGCGCCGTGCTGGGCCTGCTGACCGAGCTGGGCCGGGACGGCCCGGTGCTGTGCTGGGTCGACGACGCCCAATGGCTGGACGCCCCGTCCCTGGAGGCGCTGGCGTTCGCCGCGCGCCGCGTGGCGGACCAACCGGTGGCGATGCTGTTCACCGTCCGCGACGAGCACGGGCCGCCGGAGGAGGCCGGGCCGCTGTCGGACATCCGGTCGCTGGAACTGGGCCCGCTGGAGGAGGCCGACGCGCTGGCGATCCTGCGCGGGCGGACCGGGGGAGGCCACAGTGAGCTGGACGCCGAGCTGCTGGAGGCGGCCGCCGGCAACCCGCTGGCGATGGTCGAGCTGGCCGCCGCCCTCGGCGACGCCCCCGCCCGGCAGGCGACGGCCGTGACGCTGCCCCCGCACAGCCGGCTGCGCGCCCACTACCGGCGGCGGCTGTACCGGCTGCCGCCGGGCGCCCGGATGCTGGTGCTGCTGGCGGTCGCCGACGACCGGCTGGAGCTGGACACCCTCACCCGGGCCGCCGCCGAGGCCGGCGTCGATCTGGCCGAATGGGACGTGGCGCTGAAGTCGGGGCTGGTGCGGGTGGACGGTGAACGCGTCCACGTGGCCGACCCGCTGGCGCGCGCCTGCCTGGAGACGGACGCGGCGCTGGCCGAGCGGCGCGCGGTGCACCGGCTGCTGGCGAAGGTGCTGGACCGCCCCTGGCACCGGTTGCGGCGGGCCTGGCACCGCGCGGCGATCACCGAGGGGGTGGACGCGGCGCTGGCCGACGAGCTGAGCGCGGGCGCCGTGCTGGCCGAGGAGACCGGTGACCACGCCGCGGCCGCCCGGGCCTGGCAGCGGGCCGCGGCGCTGACCCCCCAGCCGCGGCTGAAGGCCGACCGGCTGCTGGCGGCCGCCGAGGACCACTGGCGGGCCGGCCGGCCGCGCAGCGCCCGCGCCCTGCTGCAGCGGGCCCGGCCGCTGCTGGGGTCGGCCGAGCTGATCGGCCGGGCCGACCGGCTGCACGGGGAGATCGAACTGCGCGCCGGGCACCCGCCCGCCGCCGCCCGGCTGCTGCTGGACGCCGCCGGCAGGCTGGCCGAGTCCCGGCCCGGCCTGGCGTTGAGCGCGCTGATGCGGGCGATCGAGGCCGCCGACCTGACCGGCGACCTGCGCGCCCAGCGCAACGCGGCGCAGCGGGCCGCCGAGCTGTGCCACCCGGCCGGGCACCCGATGACCGAGCTGATGATGACGCACTTCGCCGGGATGGCGGCGGCGCTGCAGGGCGACTACGAACGCACCTGCACCCCGCTGCGCCGGTCGATGGAGCTGAGCGAGACCAGCACCGACCCGGCGGCCAAGATCTGGGGCAGCGTGTCGGCCATCACCCTCGGCGACGACCTGCGCGCCCATGAACTGGCCGAACAGGCGGTGCACGCCGCCCGCCGGCCCCAGGCCGCCGCGCTGCTGCCCGCCTGCCTGGTCACCTTGTCGCTGGTGGAGTGCCTGCTGGGGCGTTTCCCGGCCGCGCTGGCCCACTCCGCCGAAGGGCTGCGCCTGGCACGCGCCGCCGGGCAGGACAACTGCGCCATCGACCACCTGGCCCTGATGGCGCTGGTCAACGCGTTCCTGGGGGACCGTGAGGCGGCCATGTCCCAGCTGGCGGCCATCGCCGAACCGGTCGGCGCCCGCGGGCTGAGCCGTCCCGCCACGGTGGCGGCCTGGGCGCTGGCCTGCCTGGAGCTGGCCGACGACCGGCCCGCCGACGCCGCCGCCCGGCTGCGGCTGCGCGGCGTCGCCGGCGCCCAGCACCGCACCATCCGCGTCCTGGCCACCCCCTATTTCGTGGAGGCGGCGGTGCGCAGCGACCGGCGGCGGCAGGCCGCTCGGGCGCTCACGGCCTACCGGCAGTGGGCCGAGGGCACCGGCAGCCCGGCGCGGCTGGCGCTGGCGCACCGCTGCCAGGGGCTGCTGGCCGAGGACGACGAAGCGGCGGTGGCGCACTTCGAAGAGGCGCTGCGCCACCACGCCAAGGCCGAATCGGCCTTCGAGATGGCCCGCACCGCGCTGCTGTACGGGCACCGGCTGCGGCGCGGCCGCAAGCCGCGGGCCGCCCGCGAGCACCTGCGCGACGCACTGCAGATCTTCACCGAGTACGGGGCCGAGCGCTGGGCGGAGCGGGCCCGGGCGGAGCTGCGCGCCGCCGGGGAGACGGTGGAAGCGCCCGCGGCGCCGCCCGGGCTGGACGAGCTGACCCCCCAGCAGCTGCAGATCGCCCGGCTGGTCGCCGAGGGCGCCACCAACCGGGAGATCGCCGCCCAGCTGTCGCTGAGCCCCCGCACCATCGAGCACCATCTGCGCAACATCTTCACCCGCCTGGACATTCGCTCCCGGGTCGAGCTGACCTTGCTGCTCCGCCGGGCGTGACGTCCCGGTGAACCCGCCGAGGCGTCGTCGCCGTACCCGGGAAGGGGGCCTCGCGGCCGGAAGACGCGGGCAACGAGCGCCGTCGAGGCCCCCATCGCGAGAAGGCCGGGTGCGGAAAAGACGGATCCGGCGGGCGTTCGCCGGATCCGTCCCTGATTAGATGGCGGCGTGATCGTCGACACCCATGTGCACCTGCTGCCCGGCCGGCTCGGTGAGAAGGTGCGTGCGATCTTCGAGGCCTACATCCCGGGACGGCTGAGCTACCCCAACGACCACGCCGCGGTCCTGGCGGCGGCCGAGCGGGCGGGCGTCGGCCAGGTGTGGAGCCTGCCGTACGCGCACAAGCCCGGTGTGGCCGCCGGGCTCAACGAGGCCAGCGCCCGCCTGGCCGCCCGCCCTCCCCACCCGTCGGTGCAGGTGGTGGGCGGCGCCACCGTCCACCCCGGGGACGCCGATCCGGAGCGCGTGGTGGGCCGGGCGATCGACGAGCTGGGTTTGCGGGTGCTGAAACTGCACTGCTCGGTGGGGGACTTCAGGGCCGACGATCCCGCTTTCGACGCGATGTGGCGGCTGGTCGAGCGGCGCCGCCTGCCCGCGGTCGTCCACGTGGGCCACGCCGTCACCGGTCACACCCGAAGCGAGGAGCTGGCGGCGCTGGAGAACGTCGCCCGGCGGCACCCGCAGGCCCCGCTGATCATCGCGCACGCCGCGCACCCGGCCTCCGCGGCCGCGATCGAGCTGATCGGCCGGTGCCCCAACGTGCTGGCCGACCTCACCCCCGTGGTCACCGAGCCGGTGGAGGTGCCCGCCGAGGTCCTGGAGGAGCACGCCGACCGGTTCCTGTTCGGCACCGACGCGCCCAACGTGGCCCTGACCATCGAGTCCGGCATGGCGCGCCTGGACGGCCTGTCGCCGGCGGCCCGCGCCGCGATCCTGGGCGGCAACGCCCGGCGGCTGCTGGCGGAGGTGCGTTAGCCGTGCCGCCGAAGCGGCCGCACGGGGCCGGCGCTCAGCGCTGCTTGGTGAAGTGCTCCATCGGCACCCGGACGAAGATGGCGGCGGCGCGCACCGCGACCGGGCCGTCCGGGCCGCCGATGCGGCCCTCGCCCTCGATGTAGGCCTTGCGTCCCTCCACCCCGTTGCACCAGGCCTTCAAGTAGAGGGTGGAGCCCACGGGCACGGGGGCCAGGTAGTCGGTCTCCAGCCGCCCGGTCACATAGCGGCCGCCGGTCAGCCAGGCGGAGGTGCCGAGGATCTCGTCCATCGCGGTGGCGAGGATCCCGCCGTGCGCCAGCCCCGGCGCCCCCTGATGCTCCCTCTTGACGACGATCTCGCCGTAGGCGGTGGTGCCGTCCCGGCCGATGCGCTTCATCTGCAGCCCGTGCTCCACATGGGGGCCGCATCCGAAGCACTCGTTGCCCAGCACCTCGTCCGACAGCTCGTACTCCTGGCCGGCGGCCGGGTCCACCGCGGGAACGGTCGCGCCCGGCGGCGGCGTGGTGATCTCCGAGGCCGCGCTGGTGCGCTTGGCGGACCGGGATTCGGTGGGAGCGGTCATACCTTCAAACGGTACAAATCACTCGTCCTCGGTTGAAAGTTGCAGCGACCGAGAGTTACCTCACGTCCCGGCCCCGGCGGCCGGGCGTTGTGAGGTGGACCATCCCCGCCGCCCGCCCGTCCGGCGTCTTTCACAACCGAGGCGACCGCGCGCCGAACCCGCAGGTCAGCCGGGCAAGGGCGGCCGATCGCGGCACAAGGGGCGCACATACACTGCTCGCCGTGAACGCTGAGTACGGCTACTGGCAGACCGTCCCCACCCGCTGGAAGGACAACGACGTCTACGGCCACGTCAACAACGCCGTGCACTACTCGGTCATGGACACGGTGATCAACACTTGGTTGATCCGTGAGGCGGGGCTGGACATCCACCACGGCTCCCAGATCGGGCTGTGCGTGGAATCCCGGTGCGTCTACAAGGGTTCCATCGAATTTCCCGAGTCCTTTCAGGTGGGGCTGCGGATCGGGCACCTGGGCCGTTCCAGCGTCCACTACGAGGTGGGCCTGTTCCGCGAGGACGGCAAGACCTTGATCGCAGAGGGGCGTTTCGTCCATGTTTTCGTGGACCGCGCAACGCGCCGGCCGGTGGAGATCGGCGAGCCGATGCGCTCGGCCATGAAAAAACTGCTGACCGGTTGAAGTGGGCTAGCGAAGGGATCGAGGCATGACGACGGACGGCGGACGGGCCCTGGTACTGGGCGGCGGCGGGGTCGCCGGGATCGCCTGGGAGGCCGGGCTGATCACCGGGCTGGCCGCGCACGGGGTGGATTTGACCACCGCGGACCTGATCGTGGGCACCTCGGCGGGCTCGGTGGTCGGCGCGCACGTGGCGCACGGCGCGGACCTGTCGGAGGCGGTGCAGCGCCTGGCGGCCCGCTCCACCGGCGGCGGGCCGGGCACCGCGCCCCGCAACACCGACCTGAACGCGGTGCTGGAGGCGTTCGCCATCCTCTACGACACCTCCCTGGATCCCCAGGAGGCCCGCGCCAAGGTCGGCCGGATGGCGCTGGAGGCACAGGTGGACGAGATGGGCGCCGTCCTGGAGGAGGTCGGCCGGCGGCTGCCCGACCAGAACTGGCCCAAGCGGCGGCTGCTGATCACCGGGGTGGACGCCGAGGACGGCTCGTTCGCGGTGTGGGATTCGGCCTCCGGGGTGCCGCTGGCGCTGGCGGTGCGGGCCAGCTGCTCGGTGCCGTGCGTCTTCCCGCCGGTCGCCATCGACGGCCGCCGCTACATGGACGGCGGCATCCGCTCGGTCACCAACGCCGACCTGGCCAAGGGCGCGCAGGCGGTGGTCGTCCTGGAGCCCATGGCCCATCTGACGCCGCGCAACACCCTGCAGCGGGAGCTGGCCGAACTGGAGGGCGCCCGCATCGCCACCGTCGCCCCCGACGAGGCCGCCCAGCGGGTCTTCGGCGCCGACATCCTCAGCCCCAAACTGTGGGGTCCGGCTTTCGACGCCGGTGTGGCGCAGGCCGCGTCCGCCGTGGAAACCGTCCGCGCGGCCTGGGCCTGAGGGCGGACCCGATGTTTTGTTCCCTGCTGGCCGGAACCGGCCAGCAGGGAAATGGAACCGCATTCCGTCCCGTCCCATCGAACCCATTGAGAACAGGCGGAATGGGAGGATGTAAAGGGTGCGGTTCGAACGTCCGATTCCCCGCCGCCCGCGACGGGTCACAGCGGATCGGACTGGTCGCTCATCTGCGACACCTGTACCATTCGCCGCACGGTGCGCCGGGAAGTCTGGTCGGCGGGGATGGCCGAGCCTGCTCGCCCCCGGCGACACCGCGAGCCTTCCGGCCGTCCCCTCGGGCGATCCGGCCGCTCGGATCGCGACGGTCGTGGAATTCCGCTTTGGAGCGGAAGCGAATACGGGGGAGGTCGGCTAGGCCATGGGCGAGTTCATCGAGACGATTTTCTCCTTCCCCACCGGCCTGTTCACGTTCGCCCTGGTGGTCGTCGGCGGTTATTGGCTGGCCATGGTGCTCGGCGCCGCGGACCTGGAACTGCTGGACGGAGACGATGAGGCCGCGGGATTGAGCGGCTTCCTCGGCGCCCTGCGGCTGGGCGACGTTCCGGTGACCGTCGCGCTGTCGCTGCTGATCGCCTTCTCCTGGTTCTTCAGTCTGGTAGGTGCCGTCATGCTGGATGGGCTGGAGCTGTCCTCGCCGCTGACGATCGCTCTGGGGCTGGTGGTGCTGGCGCTGGCCGTGGTGCTCGCCTGGCTGGCCACCTGCCTGGTGGTGATACCGCTGCGCAAGGCGCTGCCGCGGCTGCGCGAGTCGTCCCGGCACGACTTCGTGGGACGGGTCTGCGTGATCCGCACCTCCACGGTGGGCCCGGACTTCGGGCAGGCCGAGATCACCGCGCCGGACGGCTCCTCGGCGATCATCCAGGTCCGCCAGGAGAGCGAGGACCCGCTGGCCGGGCCGCTCACCGCCGGCAGCACCGCGCTGATCTTCGACTACGACAGCAAGGGCGAGTTCTTCCGGGTGATGCCCTACGACGCGTCCATGGATCCCGACCGCCCGCTGTCCTGACCGCCGTGCCGGCCCGCGCAGGGCCCGACCGCCTGCGTCCCGACCCCCGAAGGGAATGTGTTCATGGAGTCCATCACCCTAGGGCTCGGCGTGCTCCTCGCCGTCGTGCTGCTCATAGGGCTGGGGATGGCGATCATCGTCAGCCGCCTGTTCCGCAAGGTCGAACAGGGCAAAGCGCTCATCGTCTCCAAGGTCCGCAAGGTCGATGTGACCTTCACCGGCGCGATCGTGCTGCCGGTGCTGCACAAGGCCGAGGTCATGGACATCTCGGTGAAGACCATCGAGATCGCCCGCACCGGCCGCGAGGGCCTGATCTGCCGCGACAACATCCGCGCCGACATCCGCATCACGTTCTTCGTGCGGGTCAACAAGACCGTCGAGGACGTCATCAAGGTGGCGCAGGCCATCGGCACCGAGCGGGCCAGCAACCAGGAGACGCTGCAGGAGCTGTTCAGCGCCAAGTTCTCCGAGGCGCTCAAGACCGTCGGCAAGCAGCTGGACTTCGTCGACCTGTACACCCGGCGCGAGGAGTTCCGCGACCACATCGTCCGCGTCATCGGCACCGACCTCAACGGTTACGTGCTGGAGGACGCGGCCATCGACTACCTGGAGCAGACCCCGCTCGGCGACCTCAACCCCGACAACATCCTCGACGCCCAGGGCATCCGCAAGATCACCGAGCTGACCGCGATCGAGCACGTCCGCACCAACGAGTACCGGCGCAACGAGGAAAAGGAGATCACTCGGCAGAACGTGGACGCCCGCGAGGCGATCTTGGAGCTGGAGCGCCGGCAGGCCGACGCCGAGATCCGCCAGCGGCGCGAGATCGAGACCCTCAAGGCCCGCGAGGAGGCCGAGATCGCGCGGGTGCAGGCCGAGGAGCGGCTGCGGGCGCAGACCGCGCACATCCGCACCGACGAGCAGCTGGGCATCCAGCAGGAGAACAAGGCCCGCGAGATCGCGGTGGCCGAGAAGAACCGCGAGCGGGTCATCGCCATCGAGACCGAGCGGATCGAAAAGGACCGGCAGCTGGAGGTCATCGCCCGCGAGCGGGAGACCGAGCTGTCGCGCATCGCCGCCAACAAGGAGATCGAGGCCGAGAAGCGGGAGATCGCCGAGGTCGTCCGGGAGCGGATCGCGGTCGAAAAGACCGTGGCCGAGCAGGAGGAGAGCATCAAGCGGCTGCGCACCGTGGAAGAGGCCGAGCGCACCCGCCAGGCGCTGATCATCCAGGCCGAGGCCGAGGCGCAGGAGGCCCTGGTCAAGGACATCAAGGCCGCCGAGGCCGCCGAGGCCGCCGCCAAGTTCAAGGCCCGCGAGGAGCTGACGCTGGCCGAGGCCCGGCAGCAGGCCGCCGACCTGGAGGCCCGCGCCAAGATCCGGCTGGCCGAGGGCATCCAGGCCGAGCACGCCGCCCCCGGGCTGGCCGAGGTGCAGGTGCGCGAGCGCAACGCCGAGGCCATCGAGAAGGAGGGCCGCGCCCAGGCCGCCGTGGAGCGGGAGATGCGGGCGGTGGAGGCCGCCGCGCTGCGCGACCGGCTGCAGGCCGAGGCCGAGGGCGAAAAGGACAAGGCGATGGCGCAGGCCGAGGGCATCGCCGAGAAGCTCAAGGCCGAGGCCGAGGGCATCAGCGAGAAGGCCGAGGCGATGGCCAAGCTCACCGACGCCACCCGCGAGCACGAGGAGTACCGCCTGCGCCTGGAGACCGAAAAGGACATCCGCCTGGCCGGGCTGGACATGCAGCGGCAGATCGCCGAGCAGCAGGCCAACGTGCTGGCCGCCGGGCTCAGCAAGGCCGACATCAGCATCGTCGGCGGCGACAGCGTGTTCTTCGACAAGCTGATGAACTCGGTGGCGCTCGGCAAGAGCGTGGACGGGTTCGTCAACAACTCCCAGGTCGCCCAGGCGCTGGGCGGTCCGTGGCTGACCGGCGAGGGCAGCTTCACCGAGGACCTCACCCGCGTGCTGGGGTCGCTGGACGCCGGGGGCGTGCGCGACCTGACCCTCTCGGCGCTGCTGCTCAAGCTGATCAAGGCGGGCGGCCCGCACACCGACAAGCTGAGCGAGCTGCTGAACACCGCCCAGCGCCTGGGCCTGGCCGACGCCCCGGTCTCCGCGCTGATCCCCAAGCAGCCCGCGGTCTCCGCGGCCAACGGCGACCACTGATTCACGCACGTGGTCCCGGTTTCCGGGACGGGGCCGCAGCGGCGTCCGGTTCCGCGCCCTCCCAGGGCGTGAAGCCGCTCCCGTCCCGGCCCCCGGAAACGGCGTGCTGAGAAAGGGGCACCGGCCGGCTCCCGGGTGCTGCGGGCGGACGAGCCGCCCGCAGCACCCGCCCGTGCTCCGGCCGGACCGGTGCCCCCGGCGGGCCCGCCCGGGAGCACCCGCCGTCCGCCCGGGGAAAGCCCGCAGAACGCCCGCCGCACACCAGCGAGGAGGACTTCGTGACGGAGACCGCCGACGTTGCGCCCGTGGACGCGGGCGAGCGTCCCGCCGAGATGGACACCGGCACCTACGAGGTGCTGCGGGCCCGGCTGACCGAGCAGGCCGCCGAGCTGGCGCGGCGGGCCGAGGCGCTCAACGCCCGCCGGATCGAGGTGTTCGGCGGCACCGAGCTGCGGCTGCTGGGCACCGAGCGGATCCGCACCGACAACAACTGCGTGCCGCGCGACATCGTGCCGGTCTCGGGGACCGCGGTGCCGCTGGAGGGCGAGACCACGGGCCAGTCGGGCCTGATGCTGTTCGGCTACAACGTCTTCATCGGGCTCAAGCCGGAGACGACGGTCGATGACGTCTTCTCCCTGCACCGCTTCACCCGCGACGGGGACGCCTTCCGGTTCGATGAGGTGGACCCCGGGCAGGTCCCGGGGCTGCTGCGCGACCCGCGTTTCCTCAAGGACTTCGCCGACCTGTACCGCTACTACCGCGACACCCGGCTGATGCAGCTGCGGCGGCTGGAGGACAAGCTGCTGGCGGTCTTCCAGACCGGGGCGCGCCTTGGCGACATCCGGGTGCTGCGCTGGCAGATCGGCACCGACGGCACCGTTCAGTACATCGACGACCGGGGCGAACGCGACCACGTCTTCCCGCCCTCGCACGACTTCGAGTGGATCGAGACCACCCGCGAGCACCACGTGCCGGGCCGCCACCCGCACATCTCCATCGAGGACGAGGTGTTCGTGGAGACGATCGGCGGCACCCTCACCATCAAGATCGAAAACAACACCGAGACCGGCCAGGGCGTCTACGAGGAACCGGTCGAAGACCCCCTGCAGAGCCTGGCCGACGCCGACGTCCACTACGCCCGCGTCGGCTCGCTGATCTGCCTGCGCATCCGCCCCTACAACGAGAGCGAGTGGCGGCACCTGGTCTTCAACACCCGCACCAAGGACGTGGTGCGCCTGGACGGCATCGGCCAGGCCTGCCGGCGCCTGCCCGAGGACCACGGCCTGATCTTCCCGGGCGGCTACTACCTGACCACCGGCGCGGTGAAGACCTTCGACACCGACGTCACCGGCCTGGAGTTCGAGCGCGTCATCCGCTCCACCAACGGCGAGGACGTGCTGTACGTCTTCCACGCCCGCGCCGAGGGCCGCTCCCTGCTGCTGCCCTACAACGTGATCCGCAAGGAGGTCGCCGCGCCGCTGTCGTGCCACGGCTACTCGCTGTTCGACGACGGCACGCTGGTGGTGTTCCGCGCCCTGTCGGACGAGCCCACCCGCGTCCACCCGATGCAGGTGTGGCAGACGCCGTACCTGTCGGACGCCTACGCCGCCGCCCAGCCGGTGGGCACCGGCCCGCTGGAGCGGGTGGGCAACGCCGAGCTGGTGCGCGGCATCTCCGACTGCCTGTCGGTGGCGCGGATGGTCGCGGAGATGGCCCCGTCCACCGCGGTCTACGAAGGGCTGATCGCCGCCTGCACCCGGGTGTTCGACCGCTACCACTGGCTGGGCGAGGCGGAGCTGGGCGACCTGCGGGAGCCGCTGACGGCGGTGCGGTCGGCGGCCGAGCAGGTGCTGGAGGAGTTCGAGAAGGTCCAGGCGCTGACCGCGCAGGCCGCCCAGGCGGTGGAGGAGGCCGCCGCCGAGGTCGCCTCGCTGATCCGGACGGTGCGGGGCGAGGCCCCCAAGACCGCCGACGAGTGGGTGGGCCTGCTCGCCGCGCTGCGCCGCGAGCAGGGCCGCCTGGTGACGCTGCGCGAGATGCGCTACGCCGACACCGAGCGGCTGGAGGAGCTGAACACCGCGCTGGAGACCGAGCTGGCCTCCGCCGGGCAGCGGGCGGTGGCGTTCCTGCAGGGCGAGGACGCCTTCACCGGCTACCACGAGGAGATCGAACGCCTGGCCGCCGAGGCGTCCCAGATCGCCACCGCGGCCGCCGCCGAACCGCTGAGCGAGCGCCTGGCGCAGCGGTCGGCGGCGCTGGAGACCGTCACCGAGGTGGTCGGCTCCCTGGAGATCGCCGACGCCACCGTGCGCACCCGCATCCTGGAACGCATCGGCGAGGTCCTCGGCGGCGTCAACCGGGCCCGCGCCGCCTTGGAGGGCCGCCGCCGCGAGCTTCTGGCCAGTGAGGGACGCGCCGCGTTCGCCGCCGAGTTCGCGCTGCTGGGGCAGGCGGTCACCGGGGCGCTGGCGGTCGCCGACACCCCCGAACGCTGCGACGAGCAGCTCGGCCGGCTGATGCTGCACCTGGAGAACCTGGAGGCCCGGTTCGGCGACTTCGACGACTTCCTCGCCGAGCTGGCCGCCAAGCGCGAGGACGTCTACGAGGCGTTCTCCTCCCGCAAGCAGGCGCTGCTGGACGAGCGGGCCCGCCGCGCCGACCGGCTGGCCGCCTCCGCCGAACGCACCCTGGCCGGGGTGCGCCGCCGCCTGGCGGCCCTGTCGTCCCTGGATGAGATCAACACCTACTTCGCCGCCGACCCGATGGTGGCCAAGCTCCGCCAGGTCGCCGCCGAGCTGCGGGAACTGGGCGATGCGGTGCGCGCCGAGGAGCTGGAGGGCCGCATCAAGGCCGCCCGCCAGGAGGCCGGGCGGGCGCTGCGCGACCGCCAGGACCTGTTCGCCGACGGCGGGGAGACCATCCGGCTGGGCCGGCACCGCTTCGCCGTCAACACCCAGCCGATCGACTTGACGCTCGTCCCGCACGAGGGCGGCATGGCGTACGCGATCACCGGCACCGACTACCGGGCGCCGGTGACCGATGAGGAGTTCCAGGCCACCCGCGACTTCTGGGACCAGCCGCTGGTGTCGGAGTCCCCGGACGTCTACCGGGCCGAGTACCTGGCCGCCTCCATCCTGGCCATGGCCGAGGCCGGTGAGGACGGGCTGTCGCTGGAGGCCCTGCACGAGGCCGCGGTGGACGAGGGCGGCGCGCTGCTGGAGGTCGTCCGCCGCATCGCCGGATCCCGCTACGACGAGGGCTATGAGCGGGGCGTCCACGACCATGACGCCGCGCTGATCCTGCACGCCCTGCTGCGGCTGCACTCGGCCGCCGGGCTGCTGCGCTACCCGCCGTCCGCCCGCGCCGCCGCCCAGCTGTTCTGGGCGCACGGCACCGACGAGGCCGCCCGCACCCGCTGGGGCCGCCGGGCCGCATCGCTGGCCCGCGCCCGCGCCGCCTTCGGCTCCGCCCCCGCCATCGCCGAGCTGTGCCGGGAGCTCACCGACGCCATCGCGGCCTTCGTCACCGGCCACGGCCTGGCCGTCTCGTCACGGCCGGACGATCCGCTGGCCGGGGAGTACCTGTTCGAAGAGCTGGGCTCGTCCCCGGCCGGTTTCGTCACCGGGGCGGGCGCCCGGACGCTGCTGGAGCGGTTCCGCCGGGCGCTGGGCGGCGGCGGCTCCCGGTCCCTGTCCGCTTTCGAAGACGACCTGCGCGCCTTGGGCGACGACCTGGCCGCCCGCCACCAGCTCGCCGAGGCGTGGCTGCGGGCCTATCTGGCCTCCCGGGGCGAAGAGGCCGCGGGCTTGGAGATGGACCTGCCGGAGGCCATCGCCATCGAACTGTGCGGCGCCGCCGTGCCCCGCTACGACTCCTCGGCCACGCTGACCGCCACCGTGGAAGGGCTGCTGGGCACCCACCCGCGCATCACCGACCGGCGCATGGAGCTGCGCATCGACGAGGCGCTGACCCGCATCCGGCGTTTCCGCACCGAACGCGTCCCCGCCTACCGCGCCTACGCCAGGCGGCGCAGCGAACTGGTGGCGCGCGAGCGGGCCCGGCTGCGGCTGGAGGAGTACCAGCCGAAGGTGATGAGCGCGTTCGTCCGCAACCGCCTGCTGGACGAGGTGTACCTGCCGCTGATCGGCGACAACCTGGCCAAACAGCTGGGCGCGGCCGGGGACGCCAAGCGCACCGACCAGATGGGGTTGCTGCTGCTGATCTCCCCGCCCGGCTACGGCAAGACCACGCTGATGGAGTACGTGGCCAGCCGGCTGGGGTTGATGTTCGTCAAGGTCAACGGCCCGGCCCTGGGGCATTCGGTGACCTCGCTGGACCCGGCCGAGGCCCCCAGCGCCACCGCCCGCCAGGAGGTGGAGAAGATCTCCTTCGCCCTGGAGTGCGGCAACAACACCCTGCTGTACCTGGACGACATCCAGCACACCAACCCCGAGCTGCTGCAGAAGTTCATCTCGCTGTGCGACGCCCAGCGCCGCATGGAGGGCGTCTGGAACGGCCGCACCCGCACCTACGACCTGCGCGGCAAGCGCTTTGCGGTGTGCATGGCCGGCAACCCCTACACCGAGGCCGGCAAGCGTTTCCGCATCCCCGACATGCTGGCCAACCGGGCGGACGTGTGGAACCTGGGCGATGTGCTGTCGGGCAAGGAGGACCTGTTCGCCCTCAGCTACATCGAGAACGCGCTGACCTCCAACCCCGTGCTGGCCCCGCTGTCCACCCGCGACCGCGGCGACCTGGAGCTGCTGATCCGCCTGGCCAGGGGCGACGAGACGGTCCGTCCCGACCGGCTCTCCCACCCCTACTCGCGGGTCGAGCTGGACCAGATGGTCTCGGTGCTGGCCAAGCTGCTGCGGGTGCAGCAGGTCGTGCTGGCGGTCAACCAGGCCTACATCGCCTCGGCCGCCCAGTCGGACGAGTCCCGCACCGAGCCGCCCTTCCAGCTGCAGGGCTCCTACCGCAACATGAACAAGCTCGCCGAACGCATCGTCCCGGTGATGAACGACGCCGAGCTGAACGCCCTCATCGACGACCACTACCTGGGCGAGGCGCAGACCCTGGCCTCCGGCGCCGAGGCCAACCTCCTCAAACTGGCCGAGCTGCGCGGCACCCTCACCCCCGGCCAGGCCGCCCGCTGGCAGGAGATCAAACAGTCCTACCAGCGCGCCAAGGCCCTGGGCGGCGAGGGCGACGACGCCGTCACCCGCGCCGTCGGCGCCCTGGGCCTGCTGGCCGACCGGGTCGGCGGCATCGAACAGGCCATCCACCGCGCCGGCGGCCGCCTGACCGCCGCCGAGGGCAGGCACCGCCGCCCCTGACCCGCCGGGCGCCTTACCGGCCGTCGTCGGAGAACCGCGCCAGCCCTCGCCGCACCATGAATTCGACCGCCGGATTCATGTTGACCGGGATGACCTTCTTGCCCGGGTGCGCGGACGGCCAGACCCGCAGCAGCTCATCGACGAAGCCTTGACCGACGTCCGTGACCCCCGAGAAGTCGACCTCGATCTCCTCGAAGTCCCGGTCGAGGCCATCGAGCAACCGCCGGGCCTCACTGCGAGAGACGAAGGTCAACCCCAGGCCGAACAACTTCACAGTGGGCCGGGTGCGCACAAAGGAGTGCCCCTCGGTGAAACGTTGGAAGACGTCAATGAGCCGACGATCGGTCCTGGGGTCGATCTGGCAGAACACCGTCGTCCCCGGAGCCTCCTCGATCATTCCCAGTGCGACGTCATCCCGCAGGTTGTCCACCGTCCACCGCACCCCCCGAGAAGTCAGCTGGAAGAGGTCGACGGCCTTGGACGTGAAGAAGATGCCCTCTCCGGTGTGCCGAGCAGGATCCGTCGTGCGTTTGCCCTTGGTCAGCTCTTGCACGGCTTCGAACTCGTCGTGGAGTTCGAGCCCTTCACGCAAGCGTGTGAAAGCACCGACTCCAGGATCGCTGACTTCAAAGGCCCACAGGTCGTCGGTGATCCACCAAGTGATATCCACATGTTCCGCCTGCGAGTGGTCGATGGCGTTGTTGAGCATCTCCATGAAGGCGTAGCGGAAGATGTGACAGGCGGGACTGTCGGTATCGAGATCGAAGCCGGCCGCGATCTGTTGCCACACTCGGTCTTCCGCCAGTCCCAGCAGGCCGAGCCTGCGCTGCCAGCTCGGAGCACCCAGGCCACCTGCAGGTTTCACAGCCGTTCCCAGGCTCCGTCTCGCCAGTGCGGCCCGGACCGCAGCGACATCGAACAGACGGTGTCCACCAGGGGTACGCTCGGACGGTATCACTCCGCTGTCGGCCAACTGACGCAGCCGACTTGGGGACAGGCCCACTTCCTTGGCCAGTTCAGAGATCCTGACCCTGTCGGCAGTCACCGATCCTCCACACGAACTCGCAGCCGGAACCTACAGGCGACTGCAGATTCTCATCCCATTACCCCCCGGATCTTACAGCATTTCCACAAGTTCAGCCCAAAATCTACAGGACACTGTAGTTTTTGGGCTTGATGACCTCCCGTCTCATGAACGCCACTGACCGGTGAAGAGCAGGGATGAGCGACAGTGGCCAGCCACCAGCCGGAACGGGAATGAGCATCCACGTGCCGTGGCCGACGTCAACGGGGGCGTGGGCCGGGGTTTGCGGCCTGCTTACCCCGGAACCGACGCACGGCCTCACCCATACCGTCCTCGCCGGCCCCGACCCGCCGACCGCACCGGACGGTGACACCGATCCACTGCCAGGCCGGCTCAGGTCGAAGGCGCCGCCCTTGATCCGCTCGGCGAAGACACGCCGTTCATCCCGAGAGAACACACCGGCTCGCCGTCCAGCTCATCCGAGCCGCATCCCACAGCCAGAACCGTCCGTCCCGGGTTTCGTGGAAAGGTGGCAGCCGTGAGGCTCATCGATTCGGCGGGATCGCCCGGTGCGTCCGGCAGGCTCTCTGAGGACAGGTTCGGGGCGGCGGGGAACCTCGCCTGGGTCATCGACGGTGCTTCGGACTTCCGGAACGAGCGGCACCTTCCCGCCGCGTCGAACGTGCACTGGCTGGTGGACCGGGTGCACGAGGCTCTGCGGGAGCGCGGCGCCGCCGGTTCCGTCGTGTCGGGGACCGGCCTGCTGAGCGAGCTGCAAGCCGAGATCGCCGCCGAGCTGGCCCGTTATGACCTGCGGGAGATGCGGCAGCATCCGTGCTGCTCGCTGGCGCTGCTGGTGGTCCGTCCGGGCTTCGTGGAGATCGTGCGGGTGGGGGACGCGGTCGGTTTCCTGCGCGGCGGCTCGCTGGAGCTGGAGGTCAGCACGGGATTCTTCGACGCACGGGAGGCAGCGGCGGTCGAGCGGGCCAAGACCCTCGAATTGACGGCGGAGGAGATCACCTCGGCGATGTACCGGCGGCGTGCCGAGTACATCCGGGGGATCAACGGCGAGTCGGTCTTCTCCGGGCATCCGGAGGGGAACCTGTTCGCCCATTCCCTCCTGGTGCCCCGGCGCGGTGCCGGACTGGTCGTCTTGCTGTGCACGGACGGGCTGGCGCGGGCCGTGACCGAATACCGGCTCTTCCCCGGCTGGCCGGCACTGCTCGACGCCTGCTTGGGCAAGGGGCTCGAGGCGGTGATCGCCGAACTGCGGGCCTTTGAGAACGCGGCGGCTTCCGTGCCGGGCAAGTTCAAGAGATCCGACGATGTCGCGGCGGTGCTGGTCGAGGTCTGACCGGCGGTCCTCGTCTGGGGTTCGCCGCCCCTTGGTTCCCAGAGCCGGCCGGCTCACCGCATGCGCCCGGTTCGCCGGGCGGTGCCCCGGCCCTGGGCGTCCCACTGAGGGGCGCCCAGGGCGCAAGGGTCACTTGCCGTACTTGAAGATGAGGTCGTCGGTGAAGTACCGGCCGCCGTAGTGGCCGCCGACCGCCCACACCGACGCCTTGGTGCCGGGGATGCGGGCCAGGTCCACCAGGACCAAGGGGTGCTTGCTCTTGCCGCCGCCCTTGATGGACGCGCGAGTCCACTTGCCGCCCTTGTAGCGGTACACCCCGCCCTTCCGCGAGGACGCCCACAGCCCGCCGGAGCCGTCGGGGACGACGCTCCTGAGCGACGTGCCGGGAGCCCGGGTGACCTTCCACTCGCCGCCGTCCCAGGAGTACAGGGCACCCCGGCTGCCGTCGTCACCGACCGCCCGGACCTTCTTGGGGCCCAAGGCGGTGATGCCGGAGACGAAACCGGCCGTCTCGCCGTTGGGGAGCGCGGCGTACGTCCACTTGCCGCCCTTCCACACGGCGATGCGGGGCAGCCGCTGCTCGGGCTCGTAGCCGGCCACCCAGACGGTCCCGCCGTGGGCGGCCGAGTCCACCGGCTCCATGTCGAGTTTGTAGGTCCGCCACTTGGTGCCGTTGTAGTGGCCCGCGCCTCCCTCGTGGGTGAAGAACCACACGTTCTTGGGGCCGCGCACCAGCAGCGAGGTCACCTTCTGGTAGGGCTTGAGCGGCGCCGGAACCTTCTTCCAGGTCTTGCCGTTCCAGCGGGCCAGGAAGGGCTTGTGCCCCTTGCCCACCCCGTACAGCCACACGTTGTTGGCCGAGGTCGCCTCGACGCCGCCGAGCGCATAACGGCTGTAGGAGGCGGGCAGCTTCTGCTTGCTCCACTTCTTGCCGTTCCAGCGCAGCAGCGCGGCCGCCCCGTTGCCGTCCATGGGCGCGCTCAGCACCGCCCAGGCCCGCTTCGCCGAGACCGCGGCCACGCTCTGGAACTCGCCCTTGGCGCTGACCTTCTTGACGACCCGCCACCCGGGCGCAGGCGCCGCCTCCGCGGCGGGCACGCCCAGCCCCACGGCCCCGGCCACCAGGCATCCGGCCAGCCCGACCCTGCCGGCGCCCTTCATCGCTCTCCGTCCGTGAAGTTCCACGATTCCTCCCAAGCCAGCCGATCTTAGAAGGAATCCGAACCTGCCAAAAAGCCCAGTGCAGGAAAACCACAAGAAGGGCGCACACAGAGCGCAGGGCATCCCGACGACACGGAAGCGGTGACACCACTACCAGGCGCAGGGACGCTCACCGGACATGCCACCGCCCGCGCAGAAAGCGACCGGCGCAGACGCGACTCCCTTCGGCAACCTGTGCCCCGGCCCCCGGGAAACAGGCCAGAGACACAGAAGCACCTCTTCAAAGGACCGGCCTGACGCCGCAGAGCAGCAGCTCAGCTCAAGTCGAACTCGCCGCCCTTGACCCGCTCGGCGAAGACACGCCACTGCCCCCGCGAGAACACCAGCCTCCCACCGTCCGGATCCTTGCTGTCGCGTACAGCGATCCCTTGCCCGGCGTCGGCGACCTCGATGCAGTTTTGACCACCGTTGCCACTGCGCCGACTCTTCCGCCAAGCGACAGAGGCGACCTCCACACAATTGCCCCTGGGACCGCTCCAGCGAGACTTACGCCAGTGAACAGGAGCGATCTCTACACAGTTGTCGCCGGTGTGGCTTCGGCTGGATCTGTGCCAGAGGATGGAGGTGACCTCTACGCAGTCATCCCCGATGCCACTGCGGCTGGACTTACGCCGAGCAGCGTCTGACAAGTCGATCATTTGGACGGCACTCCTGGGGGTTTCCGACCTCGGTCAGTGTGCATATGCCCCCACACCCGACCTGAGACACAGACGACCCCCAAGAGGCGGCCCGGCACCACGAAACGACGGGTCAGCTCAGATCGAAGTCACCGTTCTTGACTCGCTCAGCGAAAACGCGCCACTGACTCCGCGAGAACACCAACCTCCCGCCGCCCGGGTCCTTGCTGTCCCGCACAGCAACTGCCCGTCCGGCATCGGCGATCTCAACGCAGTTCTGACCACCGTTGTGGCTGCGTCGGCTCTTACGCCAGGCGACGTGGGAGAGGTCCACCGGGGGCACCTTGCCTTTCCTTCCGTCCCTGCAACTAGGACACCTGTTGGGATAGCTCCATGATCAACCTGCGTGACTCATCCGGCGCAAGCGCCTTGGCACGCAAGTGATCGAAGTAGGTCCCGTAGATGTCCACTTCGGAGCGTAGCTCCAGATACAAGCCACCTGTCGCATACTCAACGTACACGACGTCCGGATCGGCGGGTTCAGCGAATCCCAGGATGGTGAATCCGTGTTGTAGAGCAGGATGCGCTCCTGCGCTGAAGGGCAGAACCTGAAGCGTCACCGTATTGAGCTGGGAGAGTTCCACGAGGTGAGCGAGCTGCTCACGCATCACCTCAGGACCTCCGACCTCTCGGCGGACGGCGGCTTCGTTAAGGATGACCCACACATCGGGCGCATCCCCGTTCTCGAGCAGTTCTTGCCGCTTGAGCCGGACGGCGACCCGACGCTCCACCTCTTCATCTGACGGAATCGTAGGAGCGGCATCCATTACAGCGCGAATGTAGCCCTCGGTCTGGAGCAGGCCGGGAATGATCTCGCACTCGTACTCGCGGATCTTGCTGGCCTCCTGCTCCAGGCCGACGTACACCGAGAACCAGTTGGGGATGGCGTCGTTGTAGGACTGCCACCAGCCGCGTTTGCGGGCCTGCTTGGCGATGACCAGCCAGGCTTCCTTCTCCGCGCCGTCAACGCCGTACAGCTCCAGCATCCGGGCCACGTAGGCCGGCGGGGCGGTGGTCGCCGCTGATTCGATCTTGGTGATGGTGGCCGGAGCGCACGCCACGAAGTCGGCCACTTCTTCTCGTGTCTTACCCGCCTCCTTGCGAAGCCGCTTCAGCTCGGCCGCCAGTCTGCGCCGGCGCACCGTAGGGCTCGTCCGTTTTGCCACGCTGCTCCCCCTATGGCCGATAGGGAACTTAAGAAATTGGAACTAGTTCCGATGAATGCATTGCTAACGATCACTGCCATTCCTCGAACTCGGAGTGTAGCGAGACCAGCGCTCTACGTGTCCGGATTTCAAGGAATCCGGATGGTTTCTGGTGCGCTGAAGGCGACGATTCCAGGAAGTTCCGCATGATCACGAGGCGCCGCACCGGCGATAGGCACGATCCGCCCCCGTTCCATCAGCCCTTCACCCCGTCCCCTGCGCCTGTCACCGCCCCGCACCCCGCATCCGCCCATCGCGCACAGTCCCACGCCTCCCTCCGCCCGGTTCCCGCACAAGACCCAGCCGCCGCCCCGCCGCCCGGCGATCCGAGCCGGGCCATCACCCCGTCCCCTGGAGCAGACCAGATGACCGTCCCACCGCCCGGCATGTCCCCCGCGTCGGGCCGGGCCGCCACCACACCGCTCTTCCCACCGCTCGGGCCGAGCGGAGTCCTCAGCCAGCCTCCCCTCCCGCCCCACAAACCGAGCCAAGCCCTCCCACTGCGTCCCCGCACACTTTCCAGTCCGAGCCGAAGCACCACACCCGTCCGAACCGGCTCGCACCACTGCTCCGTCACTCAGGCCGGGCCAGGTCCTCATCGCATCGCTCATCCGCCCACCGATCCGAACCGGACCACCGGCACACCATCCGCCGCTTCACCAAAACCCGGCCGGGCACCCCCGCCTCCCAAGCCGGCAGCGGACCGCCGCACCACCACTCCGGCCCTCAGGACACGCCCGATACCGCCGCCTCAACGCACACCACCCTGGACAGCCGCCCCGACCCCACGCCGCCACCCACCGCACGGCCACGGCATCCCGGACAGCCACCGACACCGGCCTTCATGCAAGAGCACCCGCTGCCCGTCCGTCCGCCAAAACCCGCCACGGCCGCCCACGTGACCGCCCAGCGGATCCCGTCCAGCCCGCCCGCTGCAACCGCCCCGACCGACCACTAGGAGAACCCGATGACCGCCCACACCGAACCGGCTCAAACCGCCGCCGCACCGCCCGTGCAAGACCGCATCACCGCCCCGCTGCCGGAGCCGGATTCAGACCGCCGCGGCGGCTCGCCCGGCACCGGCGCTTCCCCGTCATCCCTCGGCCACGAGCAAGCCGCAATCCCCGTCCATGCCTTGGCGGAAGCGGAGTCGTCACCGAACTCCTCGTCGTACGGAGCGTTCAGGTCCGGGCTCAGCGCGTTCATCGCACGCACCCCGCCGACAACATTGCCCGCTTTGCAGGCAGCCACCGAGTTCGCCGCCCCGTCTGTTCTGCCGTCCTCAACGCAGGGGCGTTGAAGGAACGGGCAGCCCGCATAAGAGTCCGGCAGCTCGCACAGCATCCATGCTGTTCGCCGTCTTCCTTGACCGGCTGGTGAGTATCTCCAGTAGCTCCGTGGGCGAGTACACGATGAGGACATCGGCATCGGTGTCCTTGCGGGGACGGAAAAACAGACAGAGGCGAGAGTCATTCCCCGGCGCTCCCTGCTCCTGATGGCTCCGATCCTCAGATCGCGATCCCCGTCCGGGACGCGCCTGGCATAGGCGGCAGCCATCCCGATGACGCTCTGGTCCTCCCGGCCGGTGTCCGCTCCGGTGGCCTCCGGCAGCTTGTCCGGAAGCGGCCACGCCACTCATCCCACGGCCTCCCGATCCACAGCCCCGAAAGCGGGACGGTCCGCCGGCCGTCGAGCCTTCCGAAGGCAGCCCCTCGCACCCCGAAGCAGGGACTGTGCAGCGAAAACGCCTGCTGGCTCCTAACCCCTCTGACCTGCGTTGAAGCGGAAGAGACCGGCCCCGACGCACCGTCCTGGCAGGAAGCCGCGCGGCACGCACCCGCCCCGGTTCGCCACACAAACCCCGCCAACCGCATCCAATCGCATAAAGTTTTGGATTGCCGAGTTATCCTGTTTCCGTGGGGCGAGCGACTGGGAGATTCGAGCTCATCAATATCATCGTGGCCATTCTCGGTCTCATCGTGGGAACTCTCGGTACCATTGGCACATGGCTTGCACTCTCCCCCCCTTCCCCCAAAGATCCGGAACCCCCTTCACGTGAAAGGCCACCGTCGAACCTTGCTCCGAGCAAAGCGACGCCCTCCGCTATAGGGGTACGAGACAAAAACCCCAAGCTGGCCTATAAAGAACCGGTCACAGTTCCGTGGACGCTGCAATACCACGATGACGGGTGCGGTGGCCTCGTCAGGGTACATCCCAGCGAAATCGATTTCGACGCGGCCATCGACGACAGCGAACCTCAAGTGAGCGATCTCGCTTACGTGGTGCACTCGGTGTGCTCGAAGAACACCCGGTTGTACACGTCCGAGGAAGGACACGGAGGTATAGTCCTCAAAGGACAGGCGACAGATCCCATCAGCTGCCGCACCGCGGCCATAACCGGGGCGCTGCCGTCGTACCTGCGTCCTGACACCCGCAAAGCCCTTCGGGTGCTTCCCGGCAACGCATTCTGCCTGGTCACCGATCAGGGTCGAATCGTCCGCGCAGAGATCGAGGACCTCACTCTCGGTGAGGACGGAATCCACGGCGTCATAACGACGATGAGCGGAACTGCGCTAATCTGGGAAGAGACCGACTGATCGAGGCTGGTCCATGGCAGGGGAAAAACCGACGGGACACAAAGCGAGCAGAAGGCGACGGCTCCGCAGTGGCCTCCTTCTCGCGCTGGTGACGGCTTCGAGCACCGTGAGCGCCTGCACGAGCGGTCCCGACGAGCCGCCCGGCCCCGCCCCGCGTGCCGAGTCGTACTCGGAACCAGAACACTTCACCTGGGGCTTCTCACACACCTTCACCTATTGGGACTGCAGCAAAAAACCCGAAAAGATAGACCTCGACAACATCGGCGCGCACCCCGACCCCAAGCCGGGAATCCCCGACATCAAGTACGAGCATGTCGGCTGCAGCCGCACCACACACGAGGCGCTGAAGTCCGCGGCCATCAACTCATTCGTCTCCTGGGTCAGGGAAGGACGAGCAGACAACCCATTCGACTGCTACGACGCCGCACACAAAGGACCGCCGGAGGTCACCGGCGACCACATACCCAGCCGCACCGAAAAAACATTCAAGGAGGCCGGGATCTTCAAGGGAGAGATATTTTGCGTGGTGACCGACCTGGGCCGGGTCGCACGACTGAAGATCACCGACGTCATCCCAGCGGACCTCGACATGCACTCGCCGTTCCTCTTCGGCGAGGGACAGCTCTGGACACCGGAATACTGAGCCTTTTTCAGCGGGCTTGATGGGGGTACTGATCACAGGTTGAGCGGCCGGCTCTGAACATGGTGAAACCCCTGGTAGACAGGTTGCTTGCCACCAACCACCCATCTCCCCAGGGGGCTCACACCCGGTTACGCAGCCCGGCCGAGCGGGTGATCGCCCAGTCAAGGAGCCGGCGCATCCTGCACCGGTTCGTTGCCGCCCACACCGGGCCGGGCACATCGCCAAGGCCGTCCTCGTGCCGCAGGCCTGCGAGACCCGCATCCACTGAAAAAGATTCAATGCAGGGAACAACCATGTGGTGGTTCTTGAGCCGGGTGATCACCATCTCTGCGCAGGCGCTCGCTGAGGACGAAGGCCCGGGCGCGGTCAAGTGAGGGCGACGGTGGCCAGCAGGAGGACGGAGCTGACGATCTCCATCACGCCGAGGTGCTTGGGGGTGAGGTTCTTGCCCGGGACGATCACGGAGCGGGCCAGGTACAGGCCGAAGGGGATGGCGTAGAGGAGGTGGACCCAGGCGGCCGCGGCCAGGGCCGCGGCGTGGTAGGTGATCGAGGCGACCAGCATGGCGCGGTTGTCGCGCTCGCGGATGCAGGTTTTGACGAAGAAGACCGTTCCGGCGAAGTAGAGGAACGAGACGATGAGGGCGTCGATCACCTCGGTGGGCGGCCGGCCGGCGACCGTGGCGACCACCGGCAGGATGAGCATCGCGCCGGCCACCGAGACCAGGCCGTTCAGCAGGGCGCGGTCGTCGCGGCGGGCGGCGAAGAGGCCGTTGATCACCAGGACGACGGCGAACAGCGGGGCGTAGTAGAGCAGGGCGGGGCGGGCGGCCACGGTGATGCCGCCGGCGAGCAGGGCGGCGGTGCCGAAGGTCAGGATCTGGGGGCGGAAGCGTGCGAAGCGGCGGGTCTTGACGGCCAGCAGCGCGAAGTACGACAGGGGGTAGCCGGCCAGCCAGGCCACCAGCAGCGGCAGGTGCGGCCAGGTGAAGCCGACGGCGATCAGGCCGGCCAGGTACGGGACGATCAGCATCGCCCAGGCGCCGTGCTGGGGCGGCACCCACTGGCCGCGTCGCCTGCGCGCGTTGCCGCGTTCGCGGCGCGGGGAGGCGGTGGTTGCGGGCCGGGTGGAAGCGGTGTCGCTGGTCACCGGGCCTCCCTTCGGGTCGTGGGACGGACCTGCTCCTTCTAATTTAGACTCTCGGATTCCAGTTACCCGGGGCACCCCCCGGCGATCACCGGTGACGCACATCACGGTTTAAAACGTACGAAGCGGACTTCGGGCCGCGGGAAGATGACTTGAAGAATTCTTCAATTGATTGAGTGAAGGTTCCACTACTTCCTGCATCCACCGAGAGGGGCTGACCCGCGTGCCGGTGCCGCTGTATCAGGCCAAGGCCGAGTTCTTCCGCATCCTCGGCCATCCGGTGCGCATCCGGGTGCTGGAGCTGCTGCAAAGCGGTCCCATGCCGGTGCGGGATCTGCTGGCCGAGATCGAAGTGGAACCTTCCAGCCTGTCCCAGCAGCTGGCGGTGCTGCGCCGGGCGGGGATCGTCTCCGCCACCCGCGAGGGCTCCACCGTGGTCTACGAGCTGTCCACCAGCGACATCGCCGACCTGATGCGGGCGGCCCGGCGCATCCTCACCGAGATGATCACCAGCCGGGAGGAGCTGCTGGCCGAACTGAAGGCCGCCGAGGAGGAAGACCAGTGACCCGCCCGGCACGCGGCACCGGCCAGACCGCCGGACCCGCCGGTACGGCCCCGTCCGCCCCCGGTAACACCCCGCTGCTCCTACGGCACGCCGGCACATCCCGAAGAACCACCGCGACACCGATGACCAACAAGATCCGCCGAGTCGGCCCATCCACGCCCTCCCCCGCCGGAACGTTCCGCAACGCGGCCGGCCCGCGACGACTCATGCCGGAAACGGGCGCGAAGGGGGAGCGGTGAACCTCTGGAAGAAGATCCGCAAGACCGGGCGGGTCGCCGAACCGGCTCCCCCGCGGCCCAAGGACAAGCCACCCAAACCCGAGCTGGCCGGGTCGGTGCAGATCCGGCACGTGGACGCCGGGTCCTGCAACGGGTGCGAACTGGAGATCGCCTCGGTGTTCGGGCCCGTCCACGACGCCGAGCGCTACGGGGCGCGCCTGGTGGCCTCCCCCCGGCACGCCGACGCGCTGCTGGTGACCGGGCCGGTGACGCGGAACATGGAGACCGCGCTGCGCCGCACCTACGAGGCCGTCCCCGAGCCCAAAGTGGTGATCGCGCTGGGCGACTGCGCCCGCAACTGCGGGGTGTTCGCCGGCGCCTACGGCGTGGCCGGCGCGGTCGGTGACGTGGTCCCGGTGGACGTGGAGGTGCCCGGCTGCCCGCCCCGTCCCGAGGACATCACCAAGGCGTTGCGGGGTCTGACCGGACGATGAACCTGCTGTTCCCCGGCGCGCTGGCACTGTGCGCGCTCGCATCGCTGCTCGCTTCGATCCCGCCGGCCCGGGTGCGGTCGGCCCTGGCCGGGACGGCGCTGGCCGGGGCGGGTGCGGCCGCCCTGGCCGCCGGAGCCGCCGCCATGGCCGGCCGCACCTGGAGCGCCTGGCTGCCGGACCTGCTGCCGCTGGCGGGGGTGCGGCTGGAGCTGGACGCCCTGGGCGGGCTGTTCACCGCGGTGACCGGCGGGGTCATCACGGCCGCCGCGATCTACTCGATCGGTTACGCCCGGCACGCCCCCCGCACCGCGCAGATCCTCGTCCCGCTGTTCGCGGCGGCGCTGCTGCTGGTGCCCGCGGCGGCGAGCGTGAGCACGTTCCTGCTGCTGTGGGAGCTGATGGCGATCGCCTCGCTGCTGCTGGTGCTGGCCGACCACCGGGCCCGCCCGGCGGTGCGGTCGGCGGGCGTGTGGTACGCGGTGCTGACCCACCTGGGGCTGGTGGCGATCCTGGGCGGGCTGGTGGCGTTCGCGGCCGCGGCCGGCGGGGAGAGCTTCGCCGAGCTGCGGCGGGCCGACGCGGGCGGCGCGCTGGCCATCGGCGTCTTCCTGGCGACCTTCGCCGGGTTCGCCTCCAAGGCCGGGATCGTCCCGCTGCACGTGTGGCTGCCGCGCGCCCACCCCGAGGCCCCCAGCCACGTGTCGGCGCTGATGAGCGCCGCCATGGTCAACATGGGGATCTACGGCATCGTCCGGGTCGGGCTGGACCTGCTGGGCGGCGGGCCGCGCTGGTGGTGGCTGGTGGTGCTGGCGGCCGGGGCGCTCTCGGCGCTGCACGGCATCCTGCAGGCGGCCGTGGCCAGCGACCTCAAGCGGCTGCTGGGCTACTCCACCACCGAGAACATGGGGCTGGTGCTGATCGGCGTGGGCGCCGCCGGGTTCTTCGAGGCCTCCGGCGAGCGCGCGCTGGCCGCCCTGGCGCTGGCCGCCGCGCTGCTGCACGTGATCAACCATGCGGCGTTCAAGACGCTGCTGTTCCTTGCGGCCGGGTCGGTGCTGCACGGCACCGGCACCCGCGACCTGGACGCCCTGGGCGGGCTGCGCGAGCGGATGCCGCTGACCACGATCGTGTTCGCGCTCGGCGCGCTGTGCGCCTCGGCGCTGCCGCCGGGCAACGCCTTCGTCAGCGAATGGCTGATGCTGCAGAGCCTGATCCGCTCCCTGCCGGACGGCGGGGTCTCGGCGGCGGTGGTGATGCCGCTGGCGGTGGCGGCCGTCGCGCTGACCGCGGGACTGTCGGCGGCCACCTTCGTCAAGGCGCTGGGGACCGGGTTCCTGGCCCGTCCGCGCAGCGCCGAGGCCGAACGGGCGCACGAGGCGCCGCCGTCGATGCTGGCCGGGATGGCGCTGGCCGGCGCGGCCTGCGTGGCGCTGGCGCTCGGGCCGACGCTGGTGCTGCCCGGCGTCGCCGAGGTGACCGGGCAGGTGCTGCCCGGCCGCGGCCCGGCGGCGGACGGGGCGTACCTGCGCGCCGCCGCCAGCTCCCTGTCTCCGGTGCTGATCGCCGCCGCGCTGGCGGTGACGGTGGCGGCGCTGCTGGCCGTGCTGCGGGCGCTGGCGCTGCGGCGGGCCCGGCGCGCCGCCCGGCTGTGGGACTGCGGGGCCGGCCCGATGACGGCGCGGATGGAGTACACCGCCACCTCCTTCGCCGAGCCGCTGCAGCGGGTCTTCGACGACGTGCTCGCCCCGGAAAGCGACGTGGAGGTGACACACGTGAAGGAGTCGGCGTACCTGGTGAACCGGGTGCGCTTCCAGGCCGCCGTGCCCGACCGCATCGAGCACCGGCTGTACGCCCCGGCCATCGCCCTGGCCGACCGGGTCGGCCGCGCCTCCCGCGAGCTGGCGAACGGCAGCGTGCACCGCTATGTGGGCTACGGCTTCGCCGCGTTCGCCGTCACCTTGATCGTTTTGGCGGTGACGAGTTGAGCGCCCGGCGCCACGTGAACCGCCCCGGCGGTGAGGAAGAGGTGACGCGGTGATCGGGGCCGCCGCGCAAGTCGTGCTGATCGGGGTCGGCTCCCCGTTCCTGGTGGGGCTGATGCGGCAGGTGCGGGCCCGCCTGGAGGGACGCGCCGGCGCCGGGATCGCCCAGCCGATGCGGGACCTGCGCAAACTGCTGCGCAAGGAACCGATCGCCCCGCACGGGACCGGATGGCTCTTCCGCGCGGCGCCGCTGGTGCTGGCCGCCACCGCGCTGGTGGTGGCGGCGGTGGGGCCGTTCGCCACCACCGACTCCCCGCTGGACCCGGCCGCCGACCTGTTCGCGGTCACCGCGCTGCTGGCGCTCGGCACGGTGGCGCTGGCGCTGGGCGGGCTGGACACCGGCACCGCGTTCGGCGGCATGGGCGCCAGCCGCGAGATGACGGTGATGGCGCTGGTGGAGCCGACCATCCTGCTGGCGGTGTTCGCCCTGTCGATCCGGGTGGGCTCCACCAACCTGGGGCAGATCGCCGCCTCGGTGGCCGAAGACCCGCTGTCGGTGATCTCGCCGGTCAGCCTGCTGGCCGCGGTGGCGTTGATCATCGTGACGGTGGCCGAGACCGGGCGGATCCCGGTGGACAACCCCGCCACGCACCTTGAGCTGACGATGATCCACGAGGCGATGGTGCTGGAGTACGCCGGGCCCGACCTGGCCCTCATCGAGTGGGCCTCGGCGATGCGGCTGACCGTCCTGCTGGGGCTGTTCGCCGGGTTGTTCACCCCGTGGGGGATCACGCTGGCGCTGCCGCTGGCGCTGGCGGTGTTCGCGCTCAAGGTCGCCGTGCTGGGGGCGCTGCTGGCCGCCGCCGAGGTGTTCATGGCCAAGCTGCGGCTGTTCCGGGTGCCCGAGCTGCTGGCCGGATCGTTCCTGCTGGCGCTGCTGGCCGTGGCGGCGTCCTTCTTCCTGGAGCGGGCATGAGCGACGTCCACGTGCAACTGCTCGACCTGGCCTGCGGGGCGTTCCTGCTGACCGGCGTGCTGATCCTGTGGCGCAGCGAGCTGGCGAAGATCGTCACGCTGTTCGCCCTGCAGGGGGTGGCGCTGGCCGCGCTGATCGCGGTGCTCGGCGCGCACGAGGGCTCGGCCGAACTGGCGGCGGTGGCGGTCGGCATCGGGGCGCTGCGCGCCGGGGTGCTGCCGTACCTGCTGCGGCGGGCGCTGGCGGCCTCCGGGGAGCGGCGGGAGACCAAGCCGATCGTGAACGTGGCCTCCTCGCTGGTGGCGGCGGCGGTGCTGGCGCTGCTGGCCTACGCGGTGTGCCAGCCGGTGATCCGCCTGGCGCCCACTCCGGCCACCCAGGCGGTGCCTGTGGCCATGACCGTGATCTTCCTGGGTTTCTTCGTGCTGGCCACCCGGCGGCGGGCGCTGTCGCAGGTGGTGGGGTTCCTGCTGATCGACAACGGGATCACCGCGATGGCCTTTTTGACCGCCGGCGGGCTGTCGCCGGTGGTGGAGATCGGCGTCTCGCTGGACGTGCTGCTGGCGGTGCTGGTGCTGCAGGTGCTCACCACGCGGATGCGCGCCGCGTTCGGCGGCACCGACCTCGATGAGCTGCGGGAGCTGCGGGACTGATGCTGCTGGTCGTTCTTCCGATCCTGCTGCCGTGCCTGGCGGCGGCGGTCTACGCGCTGGCCGGCTGGCGCGGGCCGGTGCGGTGGCTGGGGGCGCTGTCGTCGGCCGGGGTGCTGGCCTGCGGGATCGCGCTGTCGCTGCAGCAGGCCCCGCCGAGCGCGCCGGGGCTGCGGGCGGACGCGCTGAGCTCGTTCATGCTCATCGTCATCGGCGCGGTCGCCACGCTCGCCATGCTCGCCGGCCCGTCCTACCTGGCCGCCGAGGACGATGCGCGGGCGGCCCGGCGGTACGGGGTGCTGACGCAGGGGTTCATCGCGGCCATGGCGCTGGCGGTGCTGGCGGCGAATTTGGGCGTGCTGTGGGTGGCGGTCGAGGCCACCACGATCGTGACCGCGTTCCTGGTCGGGCACCGGCGCACCCGGGCCGCCGTCGAGGCCGCCTGGAAGTACGTGGTGGTCTGCTCGGCCGGGATCGCCCTCGCCCTGCTCGGGGTGGTGCTGCTGCACTTCGCCGCCGCCCAGGCGGGGGTGGAGTCGCTGGAGCTGGACGTGCTGGCCGCCCACGCCGCCGACCTCGACCCGGGGGTGGCCCGCATCGCCGTCGCGCTGCTGCTGCTGGGCTTCGGCACCAAGGCGGGGCTGGCGCCCATGCACGCCTGGCTGCCGGACGCCCACAGCCAGGCCCCCGCCCCGGTGTCGGCGCTGATGTCGGGCGTGCTGCTGTCGGTGGCCTTCTACGCGATGCTGCGGGTCAAGGTGATCGCCGACCCGGCGCTGGGCCCGGCCTTCACCCGGAACCTGCTGCTGGTTTTGGCGCTGCTGTCGCTGCTGGTGGCGGCGCTGCTGCTGATCGCCCAGCGGGACTACAAGCGGATGCTGGCCTACTCCAGCATCGAGCACATGGGCCTGCTGGCCCTGGGCGCGGCGGCCGGGGGCCGGCTGGCCCTGACCGCCGTGCTGCTGCACGTCCTCGGCCACGGCCTGGGCAAGTCGGTGCTGTTCATCGGGTCCGGCACCATCCTGCACGCCACCGGCAGCAGCCGGGTCGCCGCGGTGCGCGGCCTGCTGGCCCGCTCCCCGCTGCTGGGCGGGGCGTTCGGGCTGGCCCTGCTGGCCCTGCTGGGCCTGCCGCCGTTCAGCCTGTTCGCCTCCGAGCTGGGCATCTTCCGCGCCGGTTTCCAGGACGGCATCGGCTGGGCGGTCGCCGTCGCCCTGGTGTTGCTGCTGGTCATCGTCGCCGCCGTGGGCCGCATCGGCAGCCGCATGATCCTCGGCTCCCCGCTCTCCGCCCAGCCGCCGGACGCCGAGACCGCGGCCGGCGCCGCAGAGCCGGTGCTCGCCGCCGTGGCCGCCGGAGCGCCGCAAGCCGCCGCACAGCCCGCTGCGGAAGCAGGCGACCGCCGAGCCACCGAGGCAAGCGGAACCCCCGAGGCCGCCTCGGCAGAGCCAGTACTCGTCGCCGTGGCCACCCCCGCCGCGCACTCCGCCGAAACCGGCGCGGGAACGGATGCCGCCGAAGCGGCGCCCGCGAAGGCGTCCGACGAGGAGCCCGGCGGACCGGCGAAGGCCGGCGCGTCCGCGGGAGCGGAGCCGGTGAAGGTGCCGGCCGGGGTCGCCGTCGCGATGGTCGCCGGGCTGGTGGCCTGCGGGTTGCTCGGCATCACCGCCGGTCCTTTGCAGTCGATCCTTGACAACGCCGCGCAGGTGGTCGTCCCGTGAAGTTCATCGATGTGACCCGTGAGTCGCTGGCCGCCCACGCCGCCGAGCTGCTGGGCAGTGGGCACCGGCTGGCGCTGGTGGCCGCGGTCCCCGACCCGTCCGGCTTCGATGTGGTGTACCTGTTCAGCCACGGCGCCGACCTGGTGGAACTGCACCTGCCGGTGCCGGGGGACGACCCCCGCCTGCCGTCGATCGCCTCGCTGTCGTTCCCGGCCGGGCGTTTCGAACGGGAGATGCGCGACCTGTACGGGATCGTCCCGGAGAACCATCCGCTGCCCCGCCGCCTGGTGCGGCACCACCACTGGCCGCGCGGCTGGTACCCGATGCGGGACGACGCCGGGCCGCCGCCCGCCTTCGGCGACCCGGAAGGTCCCTTCCCGTTCGTCACCGTGGAGGGGCCGGGGGTCTATGAGATCCCGGTCGGGCCGGTGCACGCCGGGCTGATCGAGCCCGGTCACTTCCGGTTCTCGGTGGTCGGGGAGAGCATCCTCAAGCTCAAGGCCCGGCTGTGGTTCGTCCACAAGGGGATCGAGAAGCTGTTCGAGGGGCGTGCCCCCGAGGCCGGGCTGGAGCTGGCCGAGCGGATCAGCGGCGACACCTCCGTGGGGCATGCGCTGGCCTACTGCCAGGCGGTGGAGTCGGCGCTGGAGATGGCCGTGCCGCCGCAGGCCGCGCGGATCCGGGCGCTGCTGCTGGAACTGGAACGGATCTACAACCACGTCACCGACCTGGGCGCACTGTGCAACGACGTGGCGCACGGCATCCTCAACGCCCACGCCGGGCGCGTCCGCGAGTCGCTGCTGCGCATCAACGATCAGGTCACCGGCCACCGCCTGCTGCGCGGCGGGGTCGTGGTGGGCGGCGCCCGGCTGCGCGCCCTGCCGGACACCGACGCCCTGCGCGCCATCGGGGAGGACGTGGCCGAGATCGTCGCGCTCGCCCTGGGGCACAGCGTGGTGCTGGACCGCTTCGCCGGCACCGCCGTGCTGTCCGCCCAGGCCGCCCGCGACCTGGGCACCCTCGGCTATGTGGCGCGCGCCAGCGGGCTGGACGTGGACGCCCGGCGCGACACCCTCGAGGGTTTCACCCCCGTCGTCCGCACCAGCGGGGACGTGCTGGCCCGCTTCCAGGTCCGCGCCGAGGAGATCGCCGCCTCCATCAAGATCATCACCGACCTGGCCGGCGAGTTGGACGCAGCCGACCTCGACCACGTGGCCCCGCTGCCGTCCGACGTGCTGGGCCCGGCCGCGGGGGTGGGCATCGCCGAGGGCTGGCGCGGCACCATCGTCCACCGCGTGCAACTGGACGCCGCAGGCGCCCTGGCCCGGGTCAAGGTGGTCGATCCGTCCTTCTTCAACTGGCCCGCCCTGCCCGTGGCGCTCAGCGGCGCGATCGTCCCGGACTTCCCCCTGGTCAACAAGAGCTTCAACCTCTCCTACGCCGGCAACGACCTGTGAGGCGCCCGGTTCCCGGCGGCCCGGCCCCGAGGAGTCCTGCGATGGTGGAGGCGTCAACCGCTGACCGGCGGATGGCCCGTGAGGTGGCCAGGGTTTTCCAGGGCCGTCCCGAGGTCTCCCGGTTCCTGTGGGATCAGCCCCCGCAGACCCTGCGTCTTCCCGGAAAGACCGTCGCCTGGCTGCAGGCGATCCCGATCTCGACCGCCGAACCGGAGTACGCCCGCTCCAACGGCTCTGAGGCCCTGGAGGACCTGCTCGAGCAGCAGAAGGCCGATGCGGTGGGCCTGCTGCGGGAGTCGGTGCTCTGAGCCGCCGGACGGGTCAGGAGTTCGCCGGGCCCTGGCGCTGCCCTTCGGGGGTCCGGTCGCGGTCGGAGGTCAGCAGGCCGAGGAGGCGGCCGATGCGTTCGGGGAGCTCGTTGAGGGGGGTGGCGGTGGCGATCAGCAGGCCGAGGCCGCCGAGCACCAGCAGCAGGGGGATCGCGCCCCAGGGGGTGAGGGCCGCCTCCAGGGGGGCGCCCACCATCCAGCCGACCACTCCCCCGGCGTCGCGGATCGGTTCCAGGTCGTCGGTCTTCAGCGGGTTCGGGGTCTCGGCGCTGATGTGGATGACGCCGAGCACGGCCAGGGACGTCACCACCGAGCCTGAGACGATGCGGGCGTTGGCCTCGCGGCGTTCCGGGCTGCGGAAGATGCGGGCCGCCAGCAGGAAGAGCAGCACGGGCAGCACGTAGGCGCAGACGCCGAAGACGCCGCGCAGAAAGTCGGCGGTCTTGGTGGTCACGGTGAGCTCCGTCTGCGACCACAGCAGCCCGCCGCAGGTCAGCGCGGCGATCAGCAGGACCAGGCCGAGGCCGTCGCGCCGCAGCGCCGGGTCCAGGTCGCGGCCCGCCCCGCCGGGGGCGCGCAGCAGCCATCCGGCGGCCGACGCCACCGCCCGCCAGGCCCTCACCGGGGCCCGGGAGGACCGCAGCCGGTTGACCGCCTCGTTGAGCGCCTGCGCGGCCGGGGACGGCGGGGACGGCGGCGGCAGCGGGCTCAGCGGCGCCTGGTGCACGGCGGCGGGCGGCGGGCCGACCGGCGGGAGCACGGCCGGGTCCGCCTGCGGGAAGGGCGGCGGGGCGTCCGGGGCGAACGGCAGCGTGGCGGCGGGCGCGGCCGGCGGGGCCGGGGCGGGGGAGTTCAGGGCGTTGAGGCGGGCCAGCACCTCCTCCATCGCGGGCCGGTCGGCGGGGTCCTTGGCCAGCATGCCCAGCACCAGGTTCTCCAGCTCGGCCGGGATGTCCGGGCGCAGCTCGCTCGGGCGCGGCGGGGGCTCGTGCAGGTGCTGGTTCATGAACGCCGCGATCGACGGGCCGGTGAACGGCGGCCGTCCGGTCAGCAGCGCGTAAAGCGTGCAGCCGAAGGAGTACAGGTCGCTGCGCCCGTCCACCGGCCCGCCCCGGTACTGCTCGGGGGCGGTGTAGGGGGGCGTGCCCAGGATCATGCCCATCGGGGTCAGGTCGGGGGCGGCGTCGGCGAAGCGGGCGATGCCGAAGTCGCAGATCTTGACCCGGCCGTCGGTCAGCTCCATCAGATTGGCGGGCTTGATGTCGCGGTGCACCACCCCGTTGCGGTGCGCGTAGGCCAGCGCGTCGGCGACCTGCGCGGCCAGCGACACCGCGTGGGCGACCGGGATCCCGTTGGGGTTGGCCTCCAGGATCGCCATGAAGTCCCGGCCGTTGAGCAGCTCCATCACCACGAAGGGGTGGCCTTCGTGCTCGCCCATCGCGTGCACCACGGTGATGCCGGGATGCTGCAGCGAGGCGGCGGCCTGGGCCTCCCGCCGCAGCCGCGCGATCACCTCCTGGTTGGTGCCCAGGTTCGACAGCACGATCTTGACGGCGACCTGCCGGTTCAGGCTCAGGTCCTCGGCGGCCCACACCTCGCCCATGCCGCCCTGCCCGAGCCGCCGCACCAGCCGGTACTTGCCGTCCAGCAACGCTCCGGGCTCCACAGCACCGCCTCCCCCAGGGCTCGAACCGATGTCGGGTTACAGCAGCCTATTAACTCCGTTGGGGGTTTGAACCTTTTTCATCACCCGTTCTCCCTGCTCACCGTCGCGGTGACCGCGACCGCCGCCGGGCCCGCCCGGGGATGCTCCGAAAGGTCCTCACCGCCTGGAACACCAATCCCACTGACCCATCTGAAATCTATCTGTCAGGCCACTGTCCTGGGTTTTCAGGTCGGTGGACGCTCAAAGCAGCCCCGTCCGGCAACCCCCCGAGGAGCCCTCGATGCGCCTCAGAGCCGTCCGTGCGGCGCTGCCCGCCCTCGCCCTCGCCGCCGCCGTGGTGCTGCCGGCGCCCCAGGTCGCCGCCGCGCCGCCGCCCTCCGCCCCGGCCGCGACCCGGCCGCGCCCCGATGAGCGGCCCCGCGGGCTGCTGCCGATCGCCTGGACGACGCTGCGCCCCTCGGCCGATCCCGTCCGGCTGCGCAAGCGGATCAGGCCGCTGCCGGTGACCTATGAGTGGAACGGCCGGCGTCACACCCTCGAAGACTTCCTCACCCGGTCCGGCACCCAGGGGTTCGTCGTCCTGGACGGCCGGACGATCGTGGCCGAACGCTACCGGGGCGCCACCCGCCACACCCGGTTCCAGTCGTGGTCGATGGCCAAGTCGTTCACCGCGACGGCGGTGGGCATCGCCCTGGCCGAAGGACGCATCGCCGGCATCGACGACCCGGTGACCGACTACGTCCCCGAGCTGAAGCGCTCGGGGTATGCGGGAGTGTCGATCCGGGACGTGCTGCGCATGTCGTCCGGCATCGAGTGGGACGAGAACCGGGACGTGCCGCTGCTGCACGCCGGGGCCGCGTTCGGCGCCTCCGTGGAGCGCATGGCGGCCCGGCAGCGGCGCGGCTGGGAGCCCGGCAGCCGGTTCGAGTACACCAGCGTGAACTCGTTCGTGCTGGCCTGGGTGGTCGCCCGCGCCACCGGGATGCCGTTCCACGAGTACCTGCAGCGGCGGATCTGGAGCGCCGCCGGGATGGCGGACACGGCGCTGGTCGGTGCCGACCACTACGGCGCCGACCTGGGGTACTGCTGCATCTACGCCACGGCCCGCGACTTCGCCCGCTTCGGGCTGCTGTACCTGCGCGGCGGCCGGGCCGGTGGACGGCGGGTGGTGCCCCGGGAGTGGGTGCGGGCCTCGACCCGGCCCTCGGCGCCGTTCAACGAGCCCCGGGGAGAGACGTCCCGGGGTTACGGGCTGCACTGGTGGGTCGGCGGCGGCGGCCACGGCGATTACATGGCCGCCGGGCTCGGCGGCCAGCGGATCTACGTCTCCCCCCGCCACGGCGTCGTCATCGTCAAGAACACCCTGTACGCCGACATCTCCGGCGGCGAGGAGCTGACCGCCTTCCGCGCGGTGGCCGCCCATGTCGCGGCCACCCGCCGCGCCGCCCCGAGCCCCGGAGGGGCTCGGTGAGCCCTTTCCAGTGCCCCGGGATGACGCCGTGACCTGCAGGGTCATGGCGCCGCCGGGCCCCGTCCCGAGCGTCTGCGACCACATGCCGGGCAAGGCTCGGCGGCGGCGGCCCGGTGTGGGAGATAAGGCGCGACCCGGCCCGGCGGCGGGGTCGGCGGGAAGGCTCGGCGGGCGTGACGGTGGAGGCATGCGAGCGGACCGGCCCCCGTGACGCACCGTCCCGCACGTTTCCACCGTCGCCCGCGCGTCCGCCGCGCCGGGCCCTGGCCCTTCCAACGCTCAGAACGCGTCTCACCAACGCGAACGGACGCGTCCTGCGGCCGCACCGACGTTAACAGCTTCGCTGCGGCCATGACGGCGAGTGCCGGAAATTACCCGAAGTTCACGTCAATGAATGACCTTCGATCGCTGACACATGTTGTGAATAACTGTAGGCGCTCTGTCACTTCACGCCGTTCATCTGCGGGGCTATGGTCAGAACCCCTGTCGGCCGGGGTCCTCGCTTCGCCCCCGAGACCCGCCGGGCGGCAGGGGTCCCTCCGGGGGAAGCAGGGCGGCCGGTCGGCTCGGCATTCCTCACCCGACCCTCGCTGACAGCCGCATCCGGCCGCCTCTCCCGAGCGGCCGGTCACCGCCGTCCGCGCAGCCGGCCCGCGGCCACCAGTTCCACGGTGACCAGCACGCACGCCGCCTCGGCCGCCAGCAGCCCGACCAGCACCAGCAGCTGGACGACCCCGGCGGCGAGCGGGTTCGCGCCGCCCAGGATCATCCCGATGAACGCCCCCGGCAGGGTGACCAGGCCCACCGTGCGGGTCTGGTCCATGACCGGCACGAGCGCCGGCGCCGCGGCCGGCCGGGTCACCTCCAGCGCCGCGTCCCGGGGCAGCAGCCCCAGCGCCAGCGCCGCCTCGTACTCGCCGTGCCGGACCTCCAGCTCCTCCAAGGCGCGGCGGCCGGCCAGCGCGGTGGCGGTCATCGCACCGCCGATCAGGATCCCGGCGATCGGCAGCACCGACACCGGCGCGGCGGGAACCACCCCGGCCGCCAGGACGAGCCCCAGCACCGGCCCCACTCCCGCCACGATGGACGCCCCCGCCCACACCGCGCCGCGCCCGGTGGCCCCGGTGATGCGGCGGCCGGCGGTCAGCGCGGCGATCACCAGCATCACCGACACGAACGCGGCGGTCGCCCCCATGCCGCCCAGCACGACGGCGATCAGCAGGGACACCGCGGCCAGCTGCCCGGTGGCGCGCGCGGCCGCCACCACGACCTCGTGCCACTTCCCCAGCCCGCCCAGCCGCACCAGCAGCGCCGCCCCGGCGGTCAGCACCGCCAGCACCACCGCCAGCGGCACCCCGGCCTCGGGCGCGGCACCCCCGGTCACAGCCGTCGCCACACCTCTCCCCGCACCTTCCGACAACAGCCCCCGCCGGAATCCCCCGGCCTCCTTAGGGCTTGTGCCATCGAGGCCCCCGGAAAACACCGGGGCGCGGCAACCGGCCCGGCTCGCGCCCGCCGGGACGGGCCGGGGCGAGCTGCGGCGGCGTTCGTGCACTCAGACGTTGTGGCAGGCCAGGTAGTGGTCGTCGCCGACCTGGCGCAGCCGCGGCTCCTCGGTGGCGCAGCGGTCGGTGGCCAGCGGGCAGCGGGTGCGGAACCGGCAGCCGCTGGGCGGGTTCAGCGGTGAGGGGAGCTCGGCGGGCCGCCGGTCGGGCGGGGGCGGCTCGGCGGTGCGGGAGACCTCGGGGACGGAGGCCAGCAGCAGCCGGGTGTAGGGGTGGCGCGCGGCGCCGGCCAGGGCCCCGGAGGGGACGACCTCGCAGATCTTGCCCAGGTACATCACCATGATCCGGTCGCTGATGTTCTTCACCACGGCGATGTCGTGGGCGATGAACACCATGCTCAGGCCGTAGCGGGCCTTGGTCTCCTCCAGCAGGTTGAGGATCTGCGCCTGCACCGAGACGTCCAGGCTGGAGACCGGCTCGTCGCAGATCAGCACCTTCGGGTCCATCATCAGGGCGCGGGCGATGCACACCCGCTGGCACTGGCCGCCCGACAGCTGGTGGGGGCGGCGGTCGCGGACGGTGGCCGGGTCCAGGCCCACCGCCTGCAGCACCGCGTCGATCCGGGCGTCATCGACCCGCTCGCCCCACACCGCCGGGCCCTCGGCGACCAGGTCGGCGACCTTGCGGCGGGGGTTCAGCGCGGCGACGGGGTTCTGCAGCACCATCTGCATGGTGCGGCGGTGCCGCCGCAGCCGCTTGCCCGACAGGGCGGTCAGTTCGGTGCCCGCCAGCCGCACCGAGCCGGAGGTGGGCGGCGGGAGCTGCATCACCGCGCGCCCGGCGCTGGACTTGCCGCAGCCGGACTCGCCCAGGATGCCCAGCGTCTCCCCGTCCAGCAGGTCGAAGCTGATCCCGGAGACGGCGTGCACCGTGCGTCCGCGCCCGGCCGGGAACTGCACGACCAGGTCCTCCACGACCAGGACGCGGCCCGGTCGGTCGGAACGCAGATGAGCGGTGCCGGAGCCGGCCATCACGAGCCTCCTGCGGGGACGTTGACGGGGTGGTGGCAGGCCAGGGAGCGGTCCGCGGCGCCGGGGACGGGCCGCAGCGGCGGGATCTGGCCGTGGCAGACCTGCCGGGCGTACCGGCAGCGGGGGGCGAAGCGGCAGCCCGGCGGGGGCGCGGCCATGTTGGGCGGGGCGCCGTCGATCGCCTCCAGCAGGGTGTGCGGGGGGCCGTGCAGGTCCGGGATCGAGGCCAGCAGCCCCTCGGTGTAGGGGTGGTGGGGGGTGGCGAACAGTTCCTTGGCCGGGGCCGTCTCGGCGATGCGGCCGGCGTACATCACCGCCACCCGGTCGGCCCGGCCGGCCACCACGCCCAGGTCGTGGCTGATCAGGATGATCGCCATGCCGAACTCTTCCTGGAGCCGGTCCAGCAGGTCCAGGATCTGCTTTTGGACGGTGACGTCCAGCGCGGTGGTCGGCTCGTCGGCGATCAGCAGCTTGGGCTCGTTGGCCAGCGCCATGGCGATCACCACCCGCTGGCGCATGCCGCCGGACAGCTCGTGCGGGTACTGGTCGAGGCGGCGGCGCGGCTCGGGGATGCCGACCAGGCGCAGCAGTTCCTCGGCGCGCCGGCGGGCGGCGGCGCGCGAGTGCCCGCCGTGCCGGCGCAGGCTTTCGGTGAGGTGCGCGCCGATCTTGCGGACGGGGTTGAGCGCGGTCATCGGGTCCTGGAAGACCATGGCGACCTGCGAGCCCCACAGCCGGCGGCGGCCGGCGGGGGTGAGGGCGTGCACATCGACCCCGTCGAAGATCACCCGTCCGGTGACGGTCATGGTGGGGCCGGTGGCATACAGGCCCATGACGGTGCGGCCGAGCACGGACTTGCCCGAGCCGGACTCGCCGACGATGCCGAACGTCTCGCCGTGGCCGAGGGTGAAGGAGACGCCGTCCACCGCCCGCACCGTGCCCTGGCCGGTGCGGATCTCGGTGCGCAGGTCCTCGACGGTCAGCAGCGGGGTGCTGGGGTTCATTGCGGGCTCCTAGAGCTTGCCCTGCCGGGGGTCCCACCGCCGGCGCGCCTTCTCGCCGATGAGGTTGAAGGCGAACACGGTGATGAACAGGGTGAGGCCGGGGACGAGCACGATGTGCGGGTGCTGGACGAAGACGTCGTTCTCCTGCCCTTCGGCGATCATGTTCCCCCAGGAGGGGTTCGGCTGCTGGACGCCCAGCCCGAGGAAGCTCAGCGACGCCTCGGCCACGATCAGCACCGACACCATGACCATCCCGTAGGAGGCCAGTGGCAGTACCACGTTGGGCAGCAGCTCGCGGGTCATGATCCGCCAGCGGGAGGCGCCCAGCGACTCGGCCGCCAGCACGAACTCGCGCTGGGCGAACGTCAGCGCGGCGGCCCGCGCCATGCGGATCATGCCGGGCAGCGCCAGCAGCGACAGCGCGATGGCGATGTTGCGCAGGCTCGGGTCCAGCACGGTGCCCAGCGCGATCAGCAGGATCAGCGGCGGCACCGCCAGCAGCGAGTTGGTGGCGATGCCGACCACGGCGTCGGCCAGGCGGCCGAAGTAGCCGGCCACGATGCCGATCGCCCCGCCGGCCGCCATCGCCAGCGCCACCGCGCCGACGGAGACCACCAGCGAGGAACGCGCCCCGTAGAGGACGCGGCCCAGCATGTCCAGCCCGAAGTTGTTGGTGCCCAGGGGGTGCGCCGACAGCGGGTCGGGCGGCGCCATGGCGGGGGCGCTGAGCGTCTTGGCGACGTCCTGGTGCTCGGCCAGCGGCAGCAGCGGGGCCAGCACCGCCGCCCCCACCAGGACCACCAGCCAGCCCAGGCACGCCCAGAACGCCAGGTCGAAGGACGGGCCGAACAGCCCCCGGCCGAGCGCCGCCAGCCCCAGGTAGAGCACGACCAGCCCGGCCACGAACCCGCCGAAGCGCACCCAGCCGATGAGCGGCGCGCCCAGCGAGCCGCCCGCGACGGCCAGGCCGAGCACGCTCAGCGCCAGGCCCGGCCGGGAGATCCGGCGCCCGGCCGCCGGGGCGGTCTGCTGCGCGACGGTGATCTCAGACATGTGCCCGCCTGATTCGTGGGTCGAGGTAGCCGTAGGAAAGGTCGATCAGCGCGTTGGCCAGCACGTAGATCAGCGCGATGACCAGCACCGCCCCCTGCACCGTGGGCACGTCCCCCTCGTCGGCGGCGCTGATGATGAGGGTGCCCATGCCGGGCAGCGAGAACAGGTACTCCACGATCACCGTGCTGCCGATCAGCCGGCCCAGGCTGATGCCCAGCAGCGTGATCAGCGAAAAGGACGACGGGCGCAGCGCGTCCCGCACCAGCACGTGCACCGGGGGCATGCCCTTGGCCTTGGAGGCCAGGATGTAGTCCTCCTGCAGCGTGGCGATCAGGTCGCCGCGCAGCACGCGGGTGAACATCGCCGCCTCCACCAGCGCGATCGTCAGCGCGGGCAGGAAGGCGTGGTAGAGGTTGTCGCCGACGCTCTCGCTCAGGCGCACCCACTCGGCGCGGGGGAACCAGCCCAGCCCGTTGGCGAACACCATGATCAGCAACATTCCGGCCAGGAAGCTGGGCAGCGAGAGCACCCCGAAGGTGCCGGCGCTGACCAGCCGGTCCACCCGGCCGCCGGCGTGGTAGGCCGACCACATCGCCAGCGGGACGGCGATCACCAGGGCCATGAGCAGCCCCAGCGCCGCCAGCTCCACGCTCACCGGCAGGGCCGCGGCGATCCGGCCGGAGACCTCGTGGTGGGGCGGGATGAACGAGACTCCGAAGTCGCCGGTGACCGCCGATGCCAGCCAGTCGGCGAAGCGCACGGAGATGGGGTCGTTCAACCCCATCTCCTCGCGCTTGGCCGCGTACTCCTGCTCGGTGTGACCCTCGCCGAGGACGACCACCGCCGGGTCGCCGGGCATCAGGTCCATGAGCGCGAAGGTGCCCGCACCGACGATCAGCAGCACCAGGACGAGCTCGCCCAGCCGCCTGATCGTTTTGCGCGCCATGTACGGCCGCCTTCTCCCCTTACTGGCCGATCCAGGCGTCGTCCAGCAGGATCATGCTGTTGACGGTGCCTTCGACGCCGTGCACGGTCTTCGGCCAGGCCACGAACTCCGGCATCGGGCCGAACACCAGGGCGGGGACGTCCTTGTTCCACTGCTCCTGGATGCGTGCCATGACGGCGCGCTGCTCCTCAGGGGTGGCGGCGCCCTGGAACTCCTCGATCAGGGCGTCCATCTCGGGGGTGGTCGCCATGCCGACCGTGGCGTTGCCCTCGCTGTGCAAGGTGGTGAACATCCGGCCGTAGGGGCCGGCCTCGCGCCAGCTCAGGCCCCAGCCCGACATGTCGTAGTCGCGCTTGGCCGCCACCCGGGTGATCTGGTCGGTGGGGGTGCGCACCAGGTCCAGCTCCACCTGGAAGCCGACGCTCTCCAGCATCGCCTTGATCGCCAACGCGGTGGCCTGGGAGGCCGGGTCCTGGGCGTCCAGGTACTTGATCTTGCCGTCGAAGCCGTCGGCCTTGGCCTGCTCCAGCAGCTGCTTGGCCTTGTCGGGGTCGTAGGCCAGCGGCTTGGTGCCGGTGTGCCAGCGCGAGAAGCTCGGGAAGATCTCCGAGCTGCCCTGCAGGACGCCCGAGTAGGCGCGCTGGTAGATCACGTCCGGGTTGATGGCGTGGAACATCGCCTGCCGCACCCGCGCGTCGGCGCCGGGCCGGCCCTTGGCGGCGTTGATGACGGCGACGTTGCCGAGCGCCACCATGTTCATGAAGCCGTGGTAGCCGGCGTCCAGGGCCTTCTGGACGACCAGCGGGTCACGGAAGAAGCCGACCTGGGTCTGGCCGGACTTGAGGGTGTCCAGCGCGGCGTTGGGGTCGGCGATGTAGGTGATGCGGATCTTGTCGAGGTTGGGCCGCCCGTCCCAGTAGTCCTCGCGGGCGTTGAGGATCATCTCCTCCTTCGGCTTGTAGCTGCCGAAGGTGAAGGCGCCCGCGCCGACCGGCTTGAACTCCTTGCCTGCGTCGGCGGACTTGGCGACGATCATGCCGAGGCCGCCGGTGAGCATGAAGTCGAAGTCGGCCCAGCCCTTCTTGAGCTTGAAGACCACGGTCAGGTCGTCGGGCGTCTCGACGGCCTCGACGTTGCGCTTCCACAGCATCGCGTCGTCGCCGCCCTTGTCGACGTAACGCTCGATGCTCCACTTGACGGCCTCGGCGTCCAGCGGCTTGCCGTCGCTGAACTTCACGCCCTCGCGCAGGGTGAGCGTCCAGGTCTTGTTGTCGTCACTGGCCTTCATGTCCTTGGCCAGTTGCGGGACGACCTCGCCGGAGGCGCTGTCCCAGCGCAGCAGCACGTCGTAGACCGCGGCCATCTCGATGCCGCCGGTGGAGCCGGCGACGATGGTCTGCGCCGGGTCGAGCAGGCCGGCCTCGGTGTAGGTGCTGAACGTCAGCGTCCCGCCCTTGACCGGGGTGCCGCCGGAGTCGGTGCCGATCATGCCGACCTTGTAGGTGGCCTGGGGCTGGGCCTTGCTCTGGCCGTCGCCGCTTCCGCCCGAGGTGCATGCCGCCGTCAGCGCCACGACCGCGAGCGCCCCGGCGGCGCCGCGCAGCCACCTCTTGCTGGACATTTCCTTCTTCCCCCCTCTGCACCAAGTGACCTGAGTCACCCGTGTTGAGCGAGATGACATAACCAGCGCCTGACCAGGTCGAATGTGACTTGTCCCACTGATCGGGACTTTGCAGGGTGATCACTCCTAGTCAGAAGGAGGGGGCAGGGGGCTCCTTGGGCGGGATCGGCGTTCTTGAACGGGTTGTGTCACGGATACGCCGCTTGAATGGTGAAACGCCCTATAACGTGTGGGGTCATGGAGTTCAGCGAGCCGTCTCGGCGCCGCCTGCTGTGGACGCTGGGCGCCGTGGGTTTCGCGGTTGCGGTCGGATCGGACAGCGTGCGCGGCACGGCCGAGGCCTCGGGCTCCGGCGCCTCCCCGCAGACCCCCACCGCGGCCCCCGCGCCGCGGACGCCGTCGCCGACGCCGACGCCCACCCTGCCCGGGCACCCGGCCTGGCGCCCGGTCCGGGTGCGCCGCTACAAGGAGGCGATCACCAACCTCGACCAGCTCGACCCGGCCCGCCCGCCCAAGACGATCTCGCTGACCATCGACGACGGCCCGCACCCCAAGTACACGCCGCAGGTGCTCGACCTGCTGGCCGAGCACCAGGTGACGGCCACGTTCTTCGTGGTGGGCGAGATGGTCAAGGAGCACCCGGCGCTGACGCGGCGCATCGTGGAGGCCGGGCACCAGATCTGTAACCACACCATGACCCACCCGATGGGCTTCGACCGGATCGGCGGCAAGCGCATCCACCGCGAGATCGCCGAGGCCCACGCCCGGATCGCCCAGGCCACCGGGGTGGTCCCCAAGTACTTCCGCTCTCCCGGCGGCGCCTGGTCGCGCCAGGTGATGGAGAAGGTCGCCGAGTACGGGATGATCCCGATCGGCTGGGAGGTCGACCCGTGGGACTGGCGCCGTCCCGGGGTGGCCCGCATCAAGCGCGCCCTGCTGCGCAGCAAGGACGGGGCGATCATGCTCTGCCACGACGGCGGCGGCGACCGCTCGCAGACCGTCGCGGCGCTGCGCGAGGTGGTGCCCAGGCTGAAGAAGCGCGGCATGACCTTCGTCCCGCTGTGACCCGCACGGTAGGTTGCCGCCGATGACCGTGGTGCGCTCGCTGCTGCTGTTCGCCCTGGCCGCGCTGGCCGAGATCGGCGGTGCCTGGCTGGTCTGGCAGGGCTGGCGGGAGCATCGCGGGCTGTGGTGGATCGCCGCCGGGGTGCTGGCGCTGGGCGCCTACGGCTTCGTCGCCACCTTCCAGCCCGACCCCCATTTCGGCCGCATCCTGGCCGCCTACGGCGGTGTCTTCGTGGCCGGGTCGCTGGTGTGGGGCATCGTGATGGACGGCTTCCGCCCCGACCGCTGGGACCTGGCCGGCGCCGCCCTGTGCCTGCTGGGCGTCGCGGTCATCATGTACGCGCCGCGCGGCTGAGCCGTCTTCAGAGCTGTCCTCGGCGGCAGATATACGTCCTTATGCATGCACATTTGTGTGCATATGGCTAAGCTGTCCGGGCCGTGGTGTTCGGGAATACCGGTGCGGCGCGCCCTTTCCGGGGGAGCGCGCCAAGGCCGGAGCGGCCCTCGCCACTGTGATCGGGAGATCCCGCCGTTCTTTCCCCGGCCGGTGCCGGGCGGGGAGACCACTGGGCGCAGGCGCCTGGGAAGGTCGAACGGCGGGCTGGACCGTCAGCCAGGAGACCGGCCACGGCGTTCGACCACCGTCCACGAGGTGCTGGAAAGGTTGGGTGTCCGCCCGTGCACATCGCCGAGGGCTATCTCCCCGTCTCCCATGCCATCGCCTGGTCCGTGGCGGCGGCCCCGTTCGTCGTCCACGGCGTCGTCACGCTGAGCCGCCGCGTCGCGGCCGACCCTGAAAGCAAGCTGCTGCTGGGCGCTTGCGGGGCGTTCTGCTTCGTGTTGTCGGCGCTGAAGATCCCCTCGGTCACCGGCAGCTGCTCGCACCCGACCGGCACCGGGCTGGGCGCCGTCTTGTTCCGTCCGCCGATCATGACGGTGCTCGGCACCATCACCTTGGTCTTCCAGGCGCTGCTGCTGGCGCACGGCGGGCTGACCACGCTGGGCGCCAACGTCTTCTCCATGGCCGTCATCGGGCCGTGGGTCGGCTACGGCGGCTACCTGCTGACCCGCCGGCTCGGGCTGCTGCCGGCGGTGTTCGCCGGGGCCTTCGCCGCCGACCTGGTCACCTACTGCGTCACCTCCGCGCAGCTGGCGCTGGCCTTCCCCGATCCGCAGGGCGGGTTCGCCGGGGCGCTGGCCAAGTTCGGCGGGGTCTTCGCCGTCACCCAGCTTCCGCTGGCGGTCAGCGAGGGCCTGCTGACGGTGCTGGTCGTCCGGCTGCTGCGCACCTCGGCCGCGGCCGACCTGATCCGGCTGGGCGTGCTGCGCGGACGCGAGAAGGCGGTGGCCTCATGAGCGCACGGACGCGCGGCGGGCTGATCAACCTGCTGATCGTGCTGGCGGTGGCGGCGCTGGCGGTCGCCCCACTGGCGATGGGCGCCGGGGACGGCGAGGAAGAGCCGTTCGCCGGGGCCGACGGGCGGGCCGAAACGGTGATCGCCGAGCACGACCCCGATTACGAGCCCTGGTTCAGCCCGCTGTACGAGCCGCCGTCCGGGGAGATCGAATCGGCGCTGTTCGCCCTGCAGGCGGCGCTGGGGGCAGGGGTGCTCGGCTATTGCTTCGGGGTGGTGCGCACCAAACGGCGGCTCACCGCGACGCAGGGGGCGAAGCGGCGAGCGGACGGCGACGGCTGATCGGTGCTCGCCATCGACGCGGCGGCCTACCGCAGCCCCTGGCGGCGGCACCACCCGGCCGCCAAGGCGCTGCTGGCCGGTGGGCTGCTGGGCTGTGCGCTGCTGCTGCCGCCCTGGCCGGGCGCGCCGGTCACCGCCGCGGTCACGCTGGCGGTGGCATTGTGCTGGGCGCGGATGCCGCCGCGCACCCTGCTGCGGGCCGCCCGCATCCCGCTGGGGTTCGTGCTGACCGGGGCGCTGACGTTCCTGGTGACGGTCGGCCCGGACGGGATCGGCTGGGCCGACGGCGGGGCGGGCCGGGCGGGCGAGGTGGTGGCCCGCTGCGGCGCCGCCGTGCTGTGCCAGGTGCTGTTCGCCGGGACCACGCCGCTGGCCGACGCGCTGCCCCGGCTGACCCGGCTGGGGCTGCCGGCGGCGCTGGTGGAGGTGACGGCGCTGGTGTACCGGCTGCTGTTCGTCGTGCTGGACACCGCCCGGCGGACCCGGCAGGCCCAGGCCGGGCGGCTGGGCGACCGGTCGCTGCGGGCCGCCTGGCGGTCCCTGGGCGGGCTGGGCTCGGCGGTGTTCGTCCGCTCCTTCGACCGGGCCCGGCGGCTGGAGGCCGGGCTGGCCGGGCGCGGCTACACCGGGAGCCTGCCGGTGGTCGTCGCCGAGATCCCGCTGCGCACCCCGTTCCTGGCCGCCGCCCCGCTGCCGGCGGTCGCGGCGGCCTCGGTGACCTTCGCCTTGGGGAACCTGCTGTGAGCGCCGTTCTCAGCGTCCATGACGTCGCCTACGCCTACGAGGGCGCGCCGCCGGTCTTCACCGGCCTGTCGCTGCACGTGCCGCCGGGGCGGGTGCTGGTGCTGCTGGGGCCCAACGGGGCGGGCAAGACGACGCTGCTGCGGCTGATGACCGGCGGGCTGCGTCCCCTGCGCGGCGAGATCCGCCTGCACGGCAAGCCGGTCTCTTACTCCCGCCGGGGGCTGACCGAGCTGCGCACCCACGTCCAGCTGGTGCTGCAGGACCCCGACGATCAGTTGTTCGCCGCCGACGTCGCCCAGGACGTCTCCTTCGGCCCGCGCAATCTGGGGCTGCCGGTCGCCGAGGTGCGCCGGAGAGTGGCCGAGGCGCTGGCGGCCATGCAGATCACCGAGCTGGCCGACCGCCCCACCCACCTGCTGTCGTTCGGCCAGCGCAAGCGGGTCGCCATCGCCGGGGCGCTGGCGCTGCGCCCGCAGGTGCTGGTGCTGGACGAGCCGGCCGCCGGGCTCGACCCGGCCGGGGTGACGGCGCTGCTGGAGACGTTGGAGGAGCTGCGGTCGGCGGGCACCGCCATCGTGGCCTCCACCCACGATGTGGACCTGGCCCACCGCTGGGCGCAGGACGCCGCCGTCCTCGCCGAGGGCCGGTTGCACACCGGTCCCGCCGCCGAGCTGCTGGCCGACGAGTCCCTGCTGCGCTCGGCCCGCCTCACCCCGGCCTGGGGACCGGCGGTGGGCCGCCTGCTGCGCCGCCACGGGCTCCTGCCGCCGGGCGCCCCGGACCCGCGCACCCCCGCCGACCTGGACCGCCTCACCGGCTGAACTCAGCTTCGGCCGAGGCGGTCCTTGTGGCGGTAAAGGTCCCGCAGCAGGGCGACCTCCGCGGCGTGGTGGGTCAGCTCATCGAGGACGTGCAGCGCCAGGTCCATTCCCGACCGGTCGGCGTAGGCGCCGAAGGCCGGGCCGATGGGGCGCTGCCAGCGGGCTGCGTCCATGGCGGCGAGGTCGTCTCGCCAGTGGCGCCGGTAGACCTCCTCCAGCCAGGCCAGGGCCGCCGGCGCGGTGGGGGCGAACTCCACGTCCCGCAGCGTGATCCGGCCGTCGGCGAAGAGGCGGTCGCCGAAGCCGATGAACGACAGGCCGATGTGCCCGATGCGCCAGGCGATCGTGGTGAACGGCGGCGGGACCGGCGCGCCCGCCGGGCCGCCGTCGCCGCCGTCGCCGTCGATCCGCCAGCGCCCGTCCCGCCCCTGCCGCACCGACCAGCAGCCCGGCACCGGCTCCCAGAAGTACTCCGCGTCCTCCAGGCCCTCCAGGCGCGCGGTGAAACGCGCCCACACCTCGTCGAACGCGCCGATGACCGAGCCGGCCGGGTCCTTCATGTCCGTTCTCCTCGGCGTGCCGGGCGGCGGCCTGCGGCCGTCTGCGCCTTGCGTCCACGGTAGGCGCGCCCGGCCCCCTTTGGCCAAGGATTTAAAGGCGCTTCAGTCCCCGGCGCATCAGAGCTTGACCAGCAGGGCCGCCAATTGTGGCCCCAGGACGAGGCAATAGGCGAAGACCCACAGCAAGACGGTCGTCAAAGGGCCGGTGGCGTCCCTCCAATGGCGGCGTCCGGTGCGGAGAGTGGGCGGGGCGGCGGTGACGCGGGGCACTTCCGCTCCCGGGTTGGAGGGGGCGTAGACCAGTTCCGCAGGCCGAGGCGGGTGGACCGTGCCGGAGGCCGTGACCGCCAGCGGCACGGCGATCTCCTCCTGCAGGGGGGAGTGGGCGTTTTGGGTGACCTTCACGAAGTAGGAGGGCTCGCGCAGCACGTACACGCACGTGCCCCACTCGGCCGGCACCGGCTCCCCGTTCAGCGTCACCGTCGGCAGGTACTCCCTGCGGTGGAACCAGGAATTGCGATGCCGGAACGGCCAGGCGTAGCGGACGATCAGCCAGGGTGATCCGTTGTCCTTCGCGGGCCGCAGGGTGGGCCCGAACCATCCGTTCCTGGGAAGCATTCACGGCCCCTAGACGAGCTGGTTCGCGAGGAAGAGAAGGACGAAGAGCGCGAGCAGAACGAGGGTCAGCCGCACGTTCCAGCTCCGCAGCCCCCTGGCCGGGGGCGGAATCGGAGCGGAGATGACCATGGGGACGGCCGATTCCGGCCTTATGTGGACGTCGATCACCCTGCTGCGGCCCTTGACGGCCTCGCAGAGAAAGGACGCCCTGGCCCCGCACTCGATCGTGACCTTCCTGGTCCCGGCGGGCAGGGGGATGTACCAGCGCCCCGGCCCGACGTCCACGGGCCGGTCGTCGATGCGGCACACCAGCGGCGGCGGCTCGGCGTCCCCGGGTTCGACCACGAACTGCAGGTCCAGCGCCGCTTCCTCCGGCACGGGAGCCGGCTCGTCGACGCTCTCAAGCTTGACTGGCCGGATTTCCTGCACGATCCAACCGCCCATCCAGCGTCATGCGGGAAGTCATGCGGGAACAGGTACGGAAGAATCACCGAAATCCATCTTTTCCCAGATCATCCATGAAGATCCACTATCGCGCGGTATCTGCCCGCCGGGCATCGGGCGTCCGGGTCGGCCGAAATCAGCCGAAGAACGCCTCGCTCAGCGACCAGAGCGCCAGCACGACCATGACCAGGCCGCCGAGCCGCCGCACCACCGCCAAGGGCACCCGCTCGGCGATGAACCGTCCCGCGCGCAGCGCCAGCGCCGACACCGACACCAGGGCCAGCAGCGCGCCCAGGGCCACCGGCAGCGGCTGGCGGGCGGCGGCCAGGTTGGCGGTGGTGATCTGGGTCAGGTCGCCCCACTCGCTGATGAACACGACCGTGAAGGCGGTGGCGTAGGTGGCCCACGTGCCCAGGACGCGCGGCCCAGTGCCGCTTTCTTCGTCGTCCTCCTCGCCGTCGCCCTTGAGCAGGGTGTAGGCGCCGAAGGCGAACAGCGCGGCGGCCACCGTCTGCACCAGCGGCTTGGGCAGCAGCGCGAACAGGCTGCCGGCGGCGACCGCGATGACCACGTGCACCAGGAAGGCGCTGGAGGTGCCCAGCCACACCCACAGCGGGCGCATGCGGGTGCCCATGGCCAGCGAGGCGAACATGGTCTTGTCGGGCAGCTCCGCCAGGAAGATCACGGCGAACGCGGCCAGGAACGCAACGGGGTCGAAGCTCATCGGAAGACGGCGGCCTTTCCCTGCGGCCGGGCCGCGCCGGCCGACCCGGCGCGCCGAGAGCTTCGGCACGGGGAGGACCGTCTCGGCCCGGCATGACGAATGCGCCCGCGAGTGGGCACGTCTTACCAGGCCGAAGGTCTCGTCCACCACGGCGCCGCCCGCATCGGGACGGGCCGCGGCCCGAGGGCCGGGCACCCCCGCCCGCGTGGGCAGGGCCGCCAGCATGTCGACCGCTCGGCGGTTCGGGACTACTCCCCTTCGCCGCCCCCGACCCTAGCCGACCGGGCCGGTGAACACCACCGGTCCGCCATCCGGACGCTGTGAAACCGGTCTCCCGGTATGACCGATTCCCACGGGTGCGTGGAACGATGCAACTACATGAGCTCACAGCGGCGCATCTGGGTCATCTGGGCGGTGGGGCTGTCGGCCTACCTGGTCGGCGTCATGCACCGCACGTCCTTCGGGGTCGCCGGGCTGGCGGCGGCCGAGCGGTTCGCCGCCACGCCCGCCGTGCTGTCGGGGTTCGTGGTGCTGCAACTGCTGGTCTACGCGCTGCTGCAGGTGCCCGTGGGGATCCTGCTCGACCGGTTCGGGGCGCGCCGCCTGATCACCGCCGGGGCGCTGACGATGGCCGCCGGGCAGCTGACGCTGGCGCTGGCCACCGAACTGCCGGTGGCGGTGGCCGCCCGGGTGCTCGTCGGCACCGGCGACGCGCTGACCTTCATCAGCGTGCTCACCGTGATCAACGCCTGGTTCCCGGCCCGCCGCGTCCCGCTGGTGACCCAGCTCACCGGGCTGCTCGGGCAGCTCGGGCAGATCCTGTCGGCGCTCCCGCTGGCCGCGCTGCTGCACGGGCAGGGCTGGACGGCGGCGTACACCTCGGCCGCCGCGCTGGGCCTGGCCGTGGCGATCGCCGCGGCGGCCGTGCTGCGCGACCGTCCCGCCGGCGCGGCGGCCCCGCCGCGGCCCGCCTCGCCGCGCCAGGTGCTGGGCGGCCTGCGCCGCTCCTGGAGCGAACCGGGCACCCGGCTCGGCATGTGGACGCACATGGGCACCCAGTCGTCTGGAACCGCGTTCGCGCTGCTGTGGGGCGTGCCGTACCTGGTGACCGGGCACGGCCTGTCGGAGGCGGAGGCCAGTGGGCTGCTCACGCTGTTCGTCATCGCGGCGGCGGTGGCCGGCCCGGCGATGGGCGAGTTCAGCGCCCGCCGCCCCGCCCGCCGCTCCCGGCTGGTCGCCGCCGTGATCGCACTGATGGCGCTCGCCTGGACCGCGGTGCTGCTGGTGCCCCCGCCCGCCCCGCGCTGGCTGCTGGCACTCCTGGTGGTGGCGATGGCCCTGGGCGGCCCCGGCTCGGTGGTGGGCTTCGACTTCGCCCGCACCTTCAACCCCGGCCACCGCCAGGGAACCGCCGCCGGCATCGTCAACACGGGTGGTTTCTCCGCCGCGCTGCTGCTCTCCCTGACGATCGGCCTGGTCCTGGAGGCCACCGGCGGCGGGGAGTACACCCCGGCCTCCTTCCGCATCGCCTGGACCGTCCAGTACGCCCTGTGGGCCCTCACCCTCACCGGCATCTTCCTCGCCCACCGCAAGGCCCACCGCGCCCCGGTCCCCGGCGCCGTCCCACCCCGATACCGCCCCGCCGACGACCCGTCCCTCACCTGAGGGCGTCCTGAACCGGAGCGAACGCCCTCCGGACGCATGTTCGGCGTCTTCTGGGATGAGGGTGGAGATAAGTACACCCCGAATTCGGGTCCAGGGGACACTGTGAGCGAAGCGCCGGTCGTCCGACACTGAAGGCCACCGCGGAAAGTTCTGGAGGGCGATGGTGGACGGCGGCGCGGGGGTCATCGAGCGCAGCGGGGCGGCGGTGGTGCGCGGGCTGGCCCTGTACCTGATGGCCCTGGTCATCGGAGTGTTGTTGTGCTGCGTGATGCTCATGAGCATCACGCTGATCGGGGTGGGGGCGGGACTGGTGCTGGTTCCGCCGGCCGGGGCGGCGGTCCGCCGGTACGCCGACCGGTACCGGGAGCTGACCGGGCGGTGGACGGGCACGCGGATCGACTCGCCGTACGCGCCGGCCCCCGAGCCCCGGGCGGGTCTTGCCGGATGGTGGGACCGGACGGTGCACACGCTGTCGGATCAGGCGACCTGGCGGGATCTGCTGTGGCTGCTGGTCGATCCGATCACGGGCGTCGTCACCGCGCTGCTGCCGGCCGCGCTGGTGGCCGAGGGGATCTACGGGGTGCTGCTGGCGAGCGGGCTGTGGATGCCGATCTATGAGGTGACCGGCACCGAGTGGTTCACCTTCGTCCCGGTGGGCGACTGGCGGACGGCGGTGGCGGCCGGGGCGCTGGGGGCGCTGTACATCGGGGCCGGGCTGTGGATCGCCCGGCCGATGCTGGCCCTGCACGGCCGGTGGGCGGCCCGGCTGCTGGCGCCGACCGCCAAATCCCGTCTGGCGCGGCGGGTGCAGCAGCTGGCGCGGACCCGCTCGGAGGCGGTGGACGCGCAGGCCGCCGAGCTGCGCCGGATCGAACGGGACCTGCACGATGGGGCGCAGGCCCGGCTGGTGGCGATGGGCATGAGCCTGGGGGCGATCGAGCACCTGCTGGACCGCGACCCGCAGCGGGCCCGGCAGCTGCTGGCCGAGGTGCGGCGCAACTCCGTCCAGGCGCTGAACGAACTGCGCGACCTGGTGCGGGGCATCCACCCGCCGGTGCTGGCCGACCGGGGGCTGGTGGACGCGGTGCGGGCGCTGGCGCTGGATCACCCGCTGCCGGTGGAGGTGTCCGCCGACCTGGACGGACGGCCGGCCGCACCGGTGGAGTCGGCCGTCTACTTCGCCGTCGCCGAGGTGCTGACCAATGCCGCCAAGCATTCGGGCGCCCAGCGGGTCTGGGTGGACATCCGGCACTGCGACGGGACGCTGCGCGTCACGGTGACCGATGACGGCCACGGCGGGGCGGACCCCTCCGGCAGCGGGCTGCGCGGCATCGAGCGCCGGATCGCTACATTCGACGGGGTGCTGGCCGTCAGCTCCCCGCCGGGCGGCCCGACCATCGTGACCATGGAGCTGCCGTGCGCGTCGTCCTCGCCGAAGACCTCGCACTCTTGAGAGAAGGGCTGGCCGGCCTGCTGGAGTCCGCCGGGTTCCAGATCGCCGCGTCCGTGGCCAGCGGGCCGGATCTGCTGGCGGCGCTGCTGGAGCACCGTCCCGACGTGGCGGTGGTCGATGTGCGGCTGCCGCCGTCCTTCACCGACGAAGGGCTGCAGGCGGCGCTGGAGGCCCGCCGCCGGGTGCCGGGCCTGCCGATCCTGGTGCTGTCGCAGTACGTGGAGCAGCTGTATGCGCGCGAGCTGCTGGCCGACGGCAGCGGCGGCATCGGCTACCTGCTCAAAGACCGGGTGTTCGACGTCGAGCAGTTCATCGACGCGGTGCGCCGGGTGGCCGCCGGCGGCACCGCGATGGACCCGGAAGTGATCGCCAAGCTGGTGACCAAGGGCGGGCCGCCGATATCCCGGCTGACGCCCCGGGAGCTGAAGGTGCTGAAGCTGATGGCGCAGGGCCGTTCCAACTCCGCCATCGCCGCCCGGCTGTCGGTGACCGAACGGGCCGTCGCCAAGCACATCGCCAACATCTTCACCAAGCTGGACCTGCCGGTCTCCGAGGACGACAACCGCCGGGTGCTGGCCGTCCTGGCCTACCTCAACCGCTGACCTCCAGCCGGCGGACGGGCTTTCAAAACGGCCTTTGGACGGTGCCCGCCCGGCCCCAGTCCCGGTAGTCGATGACGTAGTTGGCCCGGGTGGCGTTATCCGGCCCGTATCTCATCACCATGTTCAGCTCCAGCCGTTGCGGCAGGTGGTCCGTGGAGGTGGTCAGCAGGAAGCTGAGCTCGGCCTCCTCGGTGTACGCCTCGTAGAAGGCGCCGATGAGCGGGGCCTTCCGCATGGCGCCCGCCGAAAGCCTGCCGCCGTAGGTGATGGAAGCGCTGTCACGGCTGATGTCCAGCCGCGGGGCGTGACGGACCAGCTCGACGGAGTGCTTGGGGCTCACCAGCCACCGCGTGCTCCGCCCCACGTGCATGGGCGTCTCGGAGATCTCGGCGCCGCGGCCCACCGAGAACACCCTGGCGTTGGTGCCGTCACCGTAGTAACCGGAATTCCCGATCAGCACCACCCTGGTTCTCTCCACGTGGCTGCCCTCGTCGGCGACGTGCATGTCGCAGTCGGCGTTCAGCCCGGCGTCCACCTGGCATCTGCCGTCGGCGCGCAGCATGCTCATCCCCTGGTCGAGGCCGCCCTTGGCGTCGAAGGCGACGGTCTTGCGGGCGGCGGCGGCCCGCTGGAGCGCCGTGGCGATCTGGGCGGGGGTGGTCGGCTGGGGGGTGGCCGTGCCGGCCGCAGAGCCCGCGCCGGCCCGGCCCCGCTCGCCGGAGCCGATGACGGCCACGACCGCGGTGATGATCGCCGCCACCGCGACGGCCGCCGCCGCGACGGGCACGGCCGCGGCGCGCAGGCGCCCCGCTGCCCGGACCGGGCGGTCGGTGGTGCGCAGGGCCGTCCAGCGGGCGGTGCGGTCGTCGGCCGGGGCGGAGACCGCCAGGTGCCTGCCCTGGGCGAGAGCCTGGTCGGCGGCGATGGGGGTGTCGCATTCCAGCAGCCGCATCAGCACCTGACTGCTGGTGGGGCGGCGGGCCGGGTCGCGGTGCAGGCAGTCCCGCACCAGCCGGTACAGCGGGCCGTCCAGGCGTCCCAGGTCGCACTCGCCCCGGGAGAGGCGGGCCAGCACGGCCGGCACCGAGTCCTGGCCGTGCGGCGGGCGGCCGTTGGCGGCATAGGCGATGGTGGCGCCCCAGGCGAACACGTCGGCGGCCGGGCCGACGTCCCGTCCGGAGAACTGCTCGGGCGCCATGTAGGCGGGCGTGCCGACGACCGATCCGGTGGCGGTGGCGGTCAGGTCCAGGGAACGGGCGATGCCGAAGTCGATGACGCGGGGGCCGTCCGGGCCCAGCAGCACGTTGCCGGGTTTGAAGTCCCGGTGCACCACGCCCGCCTGGTGGATGGCCGCCAGCGCGGTGGCCGTGCCGACCGCCAGCCGGTACAGCTCCGGCCCGGAGCGCGGGCCGTCCCGTTGCACCAGATCCCGCAGCGACGGGCCGTCGATGTACTCGGTGACGACGAACGGGGCGCCGCCGTCCTCTCCCACGTCCAGGATGCGGGCGGTGCAGAAAGGCGCCACCCGCCGGGCGGTGGCGACCTCCTTGTGGAAGCGTTCCCGGGCCCTGGCGTCGGCGTGCTGGTGCAGCACCTTGACCGCCACCTGCGTCCCGTCCGGCGCCTCGGCCAGGTAAACCACGCCCTGCCCGCCCTGGCCCAGCCGCCCGACCAGCCGATATCTGCCGATTTGCCGGGGATCTTGATCGGTGAGCATCTTCCTCCTCGGCGTCCGGCGCCGTGCGAACGGAGACGACGAACATGATCACCTTATGGGGGGATGCGCCGGTTCGCCGATTCATCCGCCAGATGACGGTGGGGGTGTTTTCACCGGCCCGCCTTTTTCGCAGGCGGCACGCGGAATCGTCTCGGCCGGCGGCCGCGGTGCGGCGCATCGGCGCGCAAGTCACGGCAACGCCGTCATATCTCTCCAAGCCGGACGATGGCCGCGTAAGAAAAGTCCGATATCGGCGGCGTCATTTCACCGAACGTGTTTCGGTGTTTGACCGGCGGCATTTCACGCTACCGGGAGCCATATCCCGTGCCTTATCTTGCTCGGCAACAAGCCCCCCAGGGAGGGCGTCATGACGACCGTCGTGTTGATCCTGTTGTGCCTGGCCATCGCCGGGCGGGAACTGTATCTGGCCTTCGACCGCAAACGCACCCCCGAAGAGCAGATCACCGCGGCCGAGCTGGCCGCCCTTCAGGCCCGGCTGAGCGAACTGGAAAGCGAGCTGCAAGCCGCCTCGGCCACCGGCCCGCCGCCCGCCCCGGCCCTGCAGGCCGCGAAACCGGACGATGCCGCAGAATCCGCCTCCCGGGCCGCGCTGCAGAACCGGCTGGACGACATCGAGCCCCGGCTGACCCGGCAGGAAGAGGGCCTGCGGGTCGCCGACACCCGCATCAGATCGCTGATCGAGCAGATCAACGACCGGGTGCTGCCGGAGATCAACGAGCGGCTGGCCGAGCAGCGCGACACCACCGACCGCCTGGCCGCCGAGGTGGCGCGGCTGCGGCGGCAGATGCGGCGGCGGCTGGAGGAGGCGGCGCGGGCCTCGCTGGGCGGCGACCCGGTGGATGTGGTGCGCGGCCTGCTGGGCGGCAAGGTCCCCGCCTCCGCCCGCGTCGCCCTCACCGAGGCCTACGAGCGGTGCGCGGCGGCCCACGGCCTGCAGGTCGAGCTGGCGGACTTCAGCGGCGACAAGACGCCCTGGCACACCAGGTACTACCTGTCGGGGACCAGCCCCCGGGAGCTGGAGCGCGACTTTTTGAAGGCGATGGGCGCGCTGCGCGGCGGCGCCGGGCCCGACCGGCTCGGGGAGCTGCAGCCGCTGCTGAGCGAGCTGTGCCGGCTCGAGGAGGGCCTGGTGCAGATCGGCCCGCTGCTGATCGTCCGGGCGTCGGGGACGCTGCTGTGCGGGGTGCGCCCGCTGGTGGAGTCGCTGCACCGCGACCCCTCCTCCGCCGCGGTCAAGGACCTGCAGACGCTGGCCGGGCGGCTGCTGGAGCTGCCGGCGACCCGGCGGTGCGACCTGTCGTCCTGGCGGCCCGAAACGCTCAGCGCATAGCCGTCCCGGGGGCGGGCCGGATCCGTGCGTCGCCTGCCCCCGAAGGCAGAAAGTCGTTTCCTTCGCAGCGGCCGACGGCTGCAAACCGGCATAACCGCCCCAGCGGGAGGGCCGTTGCGAAAAGATGGACTCGTGGGGAGATCGGCACTGCCCAGGGCGGCTGCACACCGCCGCATGATCACTCTTTGTGTCACCGCGATCACGTTTTTGGGCGTGGTGGCCGTCGCGGTCCTGATGCGGATACCGGCGGTCGTCAGGGAGGCGGGCGCCCCGCCGGTCGCCATGAGCCCCGCGCCGGCGCGCACGCCCGAGCCGAGCGCGGCCATGCCGCCGTCACGGCCGGTCCTGCTGGAGATCCCGCGGCTGAGGGTGCGTTCGAAGCTGGTGTCGTTCGGCCGCAACCCCGACGGCTCGCCGCAGGTCCCCGCCGCCTCGCAGGGACGGTGGGCGGGCTGGTACCGCTACGGCGCGGCGCCCGGCTCGGCCGGCCCGGCCATCATCGCCGCACCCGCCGGAGCGCCGGGCAGCCCGGCCGCCTTCCACCGGCTCGGCGAACTGGTGCCGGGGGACGAGGTCACCGTGCTGCGCCGGGACCGCAAGGTCGCGGTGTTCCTCATCGAACGGGTGGAGCGCGTCGAAGGGAGCCGCTTTCCGGCCCGCCGGGTGTACGGGCGGGTGCCCTACCCGGAGCTTCGGTTGATCACCTGGGACGGCGGCCTCGGCGCCGGCGGCGGGCAGGGACGCAGCGTCATCGCCTATGGGCGGCTGGTCCGGTCCACGTGAAGACCGGCGGGCGGCGCTCCAGGAAGGCCGCCACGCCCTCGGCGGAGTCGGGGCTTCGGCGCGCCTCGGCGGCCCAGGCCTCGACCAGTTCCCGGGTGAGGGTGCCGGCCGCGGCGTGCTCGACGATGTCCTTGACGCCCTGCTGGGTGAACTGGGAGCGGGAGGTGAGGATCCGGGTGAACTCCGCCACGCGCGCCGCCAGCCGGTCGGCGGGCAGCACCTCGTCCACCAGCCCGATGCGCAGCGCGTGCGCGGCGTCCACCAGTTCCCCGGAGAACAGCAGGTACTTGGCGGCGGCCGGGCCGATCAGCCGCACCAGCCGGGCGGTGGCCTCGGCGGGGTAGAGGATGCCGAGCTTGGCCGGGGTGATGCCGAAGCGCGCGTCGTCGGCGGCCAGGCGCAGGTCGCAGGCGGCGGCGAGCTGGCAGCCGCCGCCCACCGCAAAGCCCCGGATGACGGCCAGGGTCGGCTTGGGGAAGCGGGCCAGCGCCGTCTCCGCCTCCGTCGCCAGGTCCCCTGAGGTGATGTCGGCCAGCTCGCCGATGTCGGCGCCGGCGCAAAAGTGCCCGCCCGCCCCGGTCAGCACCACCACCCGCACGGCCGGGTCCGTCTCCAGCCGCTCCAGCAGGACGGGCAGCTTCCGCCACATGGCCGCCGACATCGCGTTGCGCTTGCCCGGCCGGTCGATGGTGATCGTGCCGACGCCGTCGGTGACCTCGCACCTCAGCGGGGCCTGCTCGGACATTCCACGCCTCCTTGGATCAATTGCGACATCGTAGAGGGGCGGCGTCGCGAGCCTTCGCGGGCGGTCCATGGTCTGCTCGCATTCCGTTCCCCTCCGGATGACACCGGGAATACCGGGTAGGGGTATGCGGTTCCGTGAGCGGAGACCACGGCCCTCACCCGGAGGCGGACATGGACCACACCGGCGCTCACGGCGGCGCGAGCTGGCGCGTCGCCGCCCAGGCCACCTGGCACTGCCTGACCGGCTGCGCCATCGGCGAGGTGCTGGGCATGGTCATCGGCACCGCGCTGGGCCTGCACGGCGCCGCCACCGTGGCGCTGGCGATCGCGCTGGCCTTCTTCTTCGGCTACGCCCTGACCATGCGCGGCGTCCTGCGCGCCGGCCTGCCGCTCCGCCGGGCCCTGAAGGTGGCGCTGGCCGCCGACACGGTCTCCATCGCGGTGATGGAGCTGGTCGACAACGCCGTCATCGTCGCCATCCCCGGCGCCATGGCGGCGGGCCTGACCGCCGCGCTGTTCTGGGGCGCCCTGGTCTTCTCCCTGGCCGTGGCGTTCGCGGTGACCCTCCCGATCAACCGCTGGATGATCGGAAGGGGCCGCGGCCACGCCGCCGTCCACCGGCACCACTGAACCCTTTCCAACACATGGTCCCGGGCGCCGGAGACGGGAGCCCAGGCGGTATCCGAGGCCACGACGTTGCAGGTCACAGCATCGCCCCGCCTGCAAGGCCCCCGTCCTGCACTGCGGAAACGGCGCGTTGGAAAAGGTGCACCGAACCGCGGCCCCGCGCGGCGGCGGGCCCGATTCTCAGGAAGAGCCGTTCAGCCGCCCGGTCATGCGCTCGATCTCCCCCGCGACGCGGTCGCGCAGATCGGTGAGGGCCTTGATGCGCTCGTCAAGGACGCTGAGACGCTCGGAGAAGGCGTCCAGCAAGGGCCGGCAGTCCCGGGGCGGCTCGTGATCGCCCTTCCCCAGGCAGTGCACGAACCTCGCCACGTCCTCTGAAGCGAGACCCGCCCGCAGCAGCCGGGCGATGTCACGGGCGAGCAGGACGGTCTCGGCGTCGTAGACCCGGTAGCCGTTGTGGTCGCGGTCCACGCTGATCAGGCCCTGCTCCTCGTAGTAGCGCAGCGCGCGCGGGGTCACCCCGGCGCGGCGCGCCGCCTCACCGATCCGCATCGACTGCTCACTCCTCCTTTCGCCGGCTCCCGGTGAAGGCCGTCCCGAACAACGCCAGGGAGACGATCAGGCATCCCGCCGCCGCGGCGGGCACGGCCGCCGCGCCGCCCGCCTGCAGGGCCAGGCCGCCGATCCCCCCGGCAAGCGAGAAGCCCAGGAACATCGCACCGTTGTTCAGCGCGATCAGCTCACCGGCCGCCGCGCCGCCGTCCTGCTCGATCAGCCAGGCCTGCACCGCCGGCCCGATGCCCCAGGCGGCCAGCCCGTACAGCAGGTACAGCACCGCCACGACCGGGCGCGGATACGGCCCGCCGGCCAGGGCGAAGGCGAGCATCAAGGCGGGGGCGGCGAGCATCCCGGACGCAAAGAGCAGCAGGGCCCGCCGGGCGCCCAGCGCGTCGACCG
>ERZ777003.596-NODE-596-length-67695-cov-15.667238_pt1 | contig 67695 bp, 60 predicted proteins | sample MGYA00374956_ERZ777003 | MGnify/ENA primary metagenome ERZ777003 (study PRJEB29302, sample SAMN06268252) | bioreactor metagenome | isolation source: Joint BioEnergy Institute, California, USA | place: USA:Joint BioEnergy Institute, California, USA | collected...
TGACGGGGTGACTGGGTGAGGGGGTGACGTCTCTGACAGGGTGACTGGGTGAAGGGGTGACGGGGTGACCTTTTGACGTTGGAAACCCGTGCCGCACCACGGGCCATCTTAATCCTGTGTCACCCCGTCACCGTGTCACCGGGTCACCCTGTCACTTAGATGTCCCGCTCAGGTATATAATCACATCGTCGCCCGATACGGTTGAAGGGGAAACACATGGCCTCCGAACGCTTCCTGATCACCGGCGCACTGGGCTGCATCGGGGCGTGGGTCGCGCGCAACCTGGTACGCGAGGGCTCGCCGCCGGTGATCTTCGACCTCGCCAGCGACCCGCGCCGGCTGCGGCTGATCATGTCCGAGGAGGAGCTGGCGCGCATCACCTTCGTCACCGGGGACATCACCGACCTCGAGGCGATCGAGCGCACGCTGGACGAGCACCAGATCACCAACATCATCCACCTGGCCGCGCTGCAGGTGCCATTCTGCCGCGCGAACCCGCCGCTCGGCGCGCGCGTCAACGTCGTCGGCACCGTCAACGTGTTCGAGGCGGTCGCCAGGCGCAAGGATCGCATCGGCACGCTGGTCTACGCCTCGTCGGTGGCGGTCTACGACGCGGCCGACGCCGGCGAGGCGGGCGGGGTGGTGCGCCACGGCGCCGAGGGCCACCCGGCCAACCTGTACGGCGTCTTCAAGCAGGCCAACGAGGGCACCGCGCGCATCTACTGGCAGGACAACCGCGTGCCCAGCATCGGCCTGCGCCCGTACACTGTCTACGGCCCCGGCCGCGACCAGGGGATGACCTCCAGCCCGACCAAGGCGATGTTCGCCGCCGCCGTCGGCCAGCCGTACCACATCCCGTTCGGCGGCCGCGGCGACTTCCAGTACGCCGACGATGTGGCGAAGATCTTCATCGCCTGCGCCCGCACGCCGTTCGAGGGCGCCGAGATCTTCAACATCCGCGGCAGCGTCGCCCACATGAGCGAGGTGGTCGCCGCGATCGAGGCCGCGGCCCCCGAGGCGCGCGGCACGATCACCTACGCCGACACGCCCCTGGCGCTGCCGGAGGAGTTCGACGCCGCGCCGCTGGTGGACCTGATCGGCCCGCTGCCCTACACGCCGCTGCGCGAGGCGGTGGCCGAGACGATCGCGCTGTTCCGCGATCGGGTGCGCAGCGGCCAGATGGCGCCGGACGCGATGCTGAACTGAGGCGACGGGGTGACTGGGTGACACGGTGACACGGTGACTGGGTGACACGGTATTCGGATGGCCCGTGGTGCGGCGCGGGTTTCTGGCCTCAAAGAGTCACCCCTTCACCCAGTCACCCTGTCAGAGACGTCACCCCCTCACCCCGTCAACGAAGAGGTGACCTGGTGGCCAGGTGACGGGGTGACATTGGGATCAAGATGGTCGTGGTGCGGCACGGGTTTCCAGCGTCAAAAGTCACCCTGTCACCCCCTCACCCCGCCACCTAGTCACCCAGTCACGAAGAGGAGGCTGACGTGACCGAGATGTTCGACGAGCGCGCCATCCGCGACCACCTGGCTTTCCTCTACGGCCCCGAGCGCGGCGCCGAGACCGCCACGCGCCTGATCGCCCGCCTGCAGCGGTTCCGCGCCGAGCACCCCGAGCTGCTGAGCGCCCCCGCCGACCGGCTCACCCAGGACGATGTGATCCTGATCACCTACGGCGACCAGGTGCGCGAGCCGGGCGCGCCGCCGCTGCGCACGCTCGCCGAGGTGCTCGACGGCCCCTTCGGCCGCGTCGTCTCCGGCGTCCACATCCTGCCGTTCTTCCCCTACACCTCGGACGACGGCTTCTCGGTCGCGGACTACACCGTGGTCGACCCGGCGCTCGGCACCTGGGAGGACCTCGGGCCGCTGCGCGCCAGCTACCGCCTGATGTACGACGCGGTGGTCAACCACTGCTCAGCCTCGCACGCCTGGTTCCAGGCGTTCCTGCGCGGCGAGCCCGGCGCCGAGCGGCGCTTCATCATCATGGACCCGTCCACCGACCTGCGCGGGGTCACGCGGCCGCGCACCACGCCGCTGCTCACCCCCTTCGAGACGCCGTCCGGCGTCCGGCACGTCTGGACCACCTTCAGCGCCGACCAGATCGACCTGAACTACGCCGACCCCGACCTGCTGCTGGAGATGACCGACGTCCTGCTGCTGTACGTCGAGCGCGGCGCGCAGCTGATCCGGCTCGACGCGATCGGCTACCTGTGGAAGGAGGTCGGCACGAGCTGCATCCACCTGCCGCAGACCCACCGCGTGGTGCAGCTCTGGCGCTCGGTGCTGGACGCGGTGGCGCCGGGCGTGCTGCTGGTGACCGAGACCAACGTGCCGCACCGGGACAACATCAGCTACTTCGGCGACGGCACGAACGAGGCCCAGATGGTCTACCAGTTCCCGCTCGCGCCGCTCACGCTGAACGCCTTCCACCGCGGCAGCTCGCGCCACCTGACGCGCTGGGCCCGCGAGCTCACGCCGCCGTCGCGCAGCACGACCTTCTTCAACTTCCTGGCCTCGCACGACGGGATCGGGGTGGTGCCGGCCAGCGGCATCCTCAGCGACGAGGAGATCGCCGAGCTGGTGGCGAAGGCCCAGAGCCACGGCGGCCACGTCTCCTCGAAGAACAACCCGGACGGCACCCAGAGCCCCTACGAGCTGAACATCACGCTGTTCGACGCCCTCTCCGACCCGCACGACCAGGCCGAGGGCATGGCGCGCAAGATCGACCGCTTCGTGTGCGCCAACGCGATCATGCTGGCGCTGCAGGGCGTGCCGGGGATCTACGTCCACAGCCTGATCGGCTCGCCGAACTACCACGAGGGGGTCCGGCAGACCGGGCGCTTCCGCTCGATCAACCGCGAGAAGTGGGAGCGCGCCGAGCTCGAGCGGCGCCTGGCCGACCCGAATGAGCGCTACGGGACGGTGCTGGCGCGCATGGCGGCGCTGATCGGCGTGCGGCGGCGCGAGGCCGCCTTCCACCCGGCGGCCCCCCAGCGGGTGCTGGATGCGGGGGACGGGCTGTTCGCCTTCCTGCGCACGTCCGAGGACGGCCGGGAGCACATCCTCTGCGCCCACAACGTCACCGCGGCGCCGCAGCGGCTGCGGCTGGCCCAGGTGCCCGAGCTCGCCGGCACGCCCGCGCGGGACCTGGTGAGCGGCGCGGCGCTGGAGGCCGGCGCGGAGGCCGAGCTCGGGCCGTACCAGGTGCTGTGGCTCAAGGGCCAGTAGACCTGGCTAGACAACTCATCAAAGGCTGCTATAATCTTTCACTGCGCCACGTCCAAGGGCACAGGGACGCGATGTCAGGTCATGTCCCCGGCCGGCTCGCAGCCAGCACGTCTCACCGTCACCAGCTGGAGAGGCCACGTCATTGAGGACCACTCATAAGCTAGCAATCCTGCTGACCGCCGCCCTCGCCCTGCTCGCCGCCGGAGGCTCCTTCGCCATCGCTGAACGCCCTGCGCCGCTCGCGCGCCTCGTCCGGGGGGCCGCCCCGCTCGAACGTGTCCCGGTGCTCACCCTCACGCCGCTGGACGCCTGGCAGGCGCTCGCCGCCAGCCAGCGGACGCAGGGTAGCGGCCCGCTGCAGTTCGCCGAGAGCGAGCGGATCTTCGCGACCCCGGCGACCCACGGCCTGTGGGAGACGCTGCCGGGCGGGACACAGCTCTGGCGGCTGCGGGTCGCGTCGCAGGGCGCGCTGTCGCTCAACTTCGGCTTCACGCGCTACACCATGCCCGCCGGCGGGCGCCTGACGGTCTACGACATCAACCAGGCCATGATCTACGGGCCGTACACGGACGCCGACAACGAGGCCCACGGCCAGCTCTGGACGCCGATCGTGCCGGGCGACGAGGCGGTGGTCGAGGTCGAGCTGCCGGCCGGCACCCCGCGCGACCAGCTGCAGCTCGTGCTGACGAAGGTCGGGCGCGCCTTCCTCGACCCCTTCAGCCCGGAGGCCGAGAAGGGCTTCTCTGGCAGCTGCAACGTGGACGTCGTCTGCCCTCAGGCGGCCGCGTGGCAGGCGCAGATCCGCTCCGTCGCCCTCATGGTCATGGGCGGCACCCGCCGGTGCACCGGCGCGCTGATCAATAACACCGCGCAGGATAAGCGGCCGCTGTTCCTGACGGCCAACCACTGCGTCGACTCCGACGAGGTCGCGGCGTCCGTGGTGACCTACTGGAACTACTACAACCCCACCTGCCGCATCCCCGGCAGCCTGGAGTCGGGCCTGGACGGCAGCGGCTCGCTGCACCAGACCCTGAGCGGCGCGTTCCTGCGCGCCACATTCGCGCCCAGCGACATGACGCTGCTCGAGCTGGACGACATGGTGCCGGACGAGTACAACCCCTACTGGGCCGGGTGGGACCGCGGCCCCGAGGCGCCGTCGCGCGCAGTCGCCATCCACCACCCGCGCGGCGCCGAGAAGCGCATCAGCTTCGAGAACGACCCGACGACGATCACCGGCCTCTTCAGCACGGAGAGCCCCGGGCCCGGCACCCACATCCGCGTCACCGACTGGGACCTCGGCACCACCGAGAGCGGCTCGTCCGGCTCGCCGCTGTTCAACCAGAACGGGCTGGTCGTCGGGCAGCTGCACGGCGGGGACGCCGCCTGCGGCAACGACGGGTCCGACTGGTACGGGCGGCTGCACATGTCGTGGGCCGGCGGCGGCGTGCCCGGCACGCGCCTGTCGGACTTCCTCGACCCGATCGGGAGCGGCGTGACCTGGCTGCCGGGGCTGGACGGCACGTCCCTGCCGGTCACGCTGACGCCGTACTCCTACATCCCGAGCGTCGAGCGGTAGCCGGCCTTACCCGCGCACCGCCTTTTACGGTTCTGCCGCAGCTTCGCTGCGGCAGAACCGTGAGAAAAGGACCATGCAGCAGCGGCTGAAAGCGACGATCAAGCGGCTCCTGCGCCCGTACTTCCGCGCTCGCAGCAACCGCGCCGCCGGGCTGGCCTACGAGCGCGGCTTCTGGGACCGCTACCTCCGCACCCGCGGCGACCGCTGGGGCGCTGATTTCCAGGCCCGCCTCGACCCGGCCACGCCCCTGTCGAGCTACCACCGGCAGTTCATCGACCCGCTCGACGACGAGGAGATCCACATCCTCGACGTCGGCGCCGGGCCGCTGACCGTGGTCGGCAAGTGCCACCCCACCAAGCGCATCGCGATCACCGCGGTCGACGTGCTGGCGCCGGAGTACGACCGGCTGCTGGAGCGCTACGGCATCGTGCCGCCGGTGCGCACGCGCTACGCCGAGGCCGAGCAGCTGGCGCGCATCTTCCCCCCCGATACCTTCCACCTCGTCGTCGCGCAGAACTGCGTCGACCACATGGAGAGCCCGCTCGCGGCGATCGACGCGATGCTGACGGTGGTGCGGCCCGGCTGCTGGGTGGTGCTGGACCACGCCGAGAACGAGGCCGAGCGCGAGGCGTACCGCGGGCTCCACCAGTGGAACATCAGCGTGCGGGACGGCGACTTCTGGATCCGCGGGCGCGCCGGCGAGACCAACGTGACCCAGCTGCTGTCGGCGCGCGCCGAGGTGCGCAGCTACGTCACCGACCACTGGGTGCAGGTGCATATGCGCAAGCGGTAGCGCGCCGTCACGCGTCCACGTTCCGCAGCGCCAGCAGCCGCCCGCTGCCGACCAGCTCCATCTCCCGCGCCATGCCGCTGTTGCCGAGCAGCAGGGCGTGAACCGCCGCGTGCGGCAGCGCCAGCGTCACCAGCGGCGTCAGCGAGACGACGCTCGCCATGGGCGGGGTGCCGCGCAGCAGCTCCAGCTCGCCGAAGAACTCGCGCGGGCCGAGCCGCGCCACCTGACGCACCCGCGCGGCCCCGTCCGGCCCCTGCTCGCGCACCAGCACCGCGGCCAGCCCCTCCTTGATGATGTAGAACGTGCCCGACGGCACCCCCTGGCGGACGACCACTTTCTTCGCGTCGAAGCTGCGCTCGGCGGCCACCATCGCCAGGCCGCGCAGCGTGTTGCGCGGCAGCTCGGCGAACAGCGGCACCTGCTCGAACAGCCGCAACGTCTCCGCGGCCTCGAGCGCCTCTGCGGCGTGCGGCGCGCCGCCGGCCGCCAGCGCCCGCAGCTCATCGGCCGGGAGGAACAGCAGGCTCGTCTCGACCGTCGCCACATACGTGAGGGCGCTCTCGTGCCCGCGCAGCAGCTCCTGCGCCCCGAACGAGTCGCCGCGGTGCAGCTCGGCCTCGACCTGCTCGCCGCGCAGCGCGGCCACCTCCCCCGCCTCCACGATCCACACCCCCGGGACCGGCTGGCCGGCGCGCAGCAGCGCGGTGCCCGCCGGCGCCCGCTGCTCGGCGATGCCGTGCGCCAGCGCCTCGAGCTCGCCGTCGTCGCAGTGGATGAACAGGTCCACCTGGCGCAGCAGGCGCAGGCGCGCGGAGCGCGCGTCCCCGAAGGCGCTGGAGAGCTCGCGCGCCCAGGGGGTGTCCGGGAAGCAGAGCCGGTTGGCCGTCTCGCGCTCCGGCCACGGCAGCGCGTCGTAGGCCGCCTGGATCGCCCGCCGCGCGAAGGCCGCGCCGGCGATCTGCTCCAGCGCGTCCACGGTGTAGCGCAGCACCTCGGCGTAGCGCGCCCCCTGGCGCCCGAGCGGCAGCGCGCGCGTCTCGGCGCCGACCCGCGCCCGGTCGCGGTCCAGCGCGACATCCCAGTTGGCCGTGGCCGCCAGCACGTCCATCCGGTCGTCCAGGGCGCGCGCCCGGCGCTCGCCGTACACCGTCCGCAGCAGCCGGTAGCACCCGGCGTAGCTCCAGCGGAAGGCGCGCAGCAGGCGCTCGGCCTCGCTCAGGCTCGGCTCGTGCGGCCAGCGGATCTCGTCCGGCGCGATCTGCCGCAGCGTGACCAGGTGCACCGCCCACGCCGCCGCCCAGAGCGCCGCGCTCAGCACATCCAGGGTGACCAGCCCGCTGGAGCCGGCCCCCTGGCTCACGCCGGTCACGTAGCCGGCGGTGCGCACCAGCGCGGCGAGCCAGAGCAGCAGCCAGGCCCAGAACAGCCGCGAGTCGCGCAGGCCGAAGAGGTGCGGCAGGAGCAGCGCCAGGGCCAGCGCCCCGAAGTACGCCGGCGCCGCCCGCGCCAGCAGCACGGGCATCGTCGCCCCCGGATCGCCCGCCAGCGCCCCGACCAGCGCCGACCCGCCGACCGCGAACGAGAGCATCAGCAGCAGGGCGGTGGCCAGCAGCTCGCGCGCCGGGGCCAGGCGCAGGTCGACGTCCAGCAGCGCGGTGAAGCCGGCCAGCAGCAGGAACACGAAGCCGAGCCCGTCGGCCGCCAGCCACGCCGGCGAGTCGGGCAGCGCGACGCGCAGCAGCGCGGCCAGCAGGGCGCAGACCGTCTGGGCCGCCATCGCAAGCAGCGCCGGCGCCACCGCCGCCCCGCGGTAGTCGGGCCGCAGCGCCAGCAGCGCCCACAGCCCGGCGCCCCACAGCGCCGCCGCGACGACGTACGCCCCGCCGGCGGCGCGGGCAGCCAGCGCGGTCACGGCCAGCGCGGCCAGCAGCGCGAAGGCCGCGAACAGCGCCGGCCTGCGGCCGTAGCCGCGCCGCAGCACCCAGCGGAGCGATATGCTCCCCAGGCCCCACACGGCCAGCAGCACCGCCAGCAGCACCGGCAGGATCAGCGTGAGCAGCAGCAGGCCGCCCAGCAGCCGCTGCCACGGGCCGCCCTGCAGCAGCAGCAGCGTCGGCCCGAGCACCTGGTCGTACCAGAACCACCCGGCGGCCGCGAGCGCGACCGCGGTGTAGGCCGCCGCGCCCAGGCCGTACAGGGTGAAGATCCGCTCCTCGCGGGTGAGCCGGCTCACGATCGAGCGCAGCCCGCCGCCAACCAGCCAGCCAGCACGCGGGGCGGCGCCATCGGCCGTGGGGCGCGGGTCATCGGCGGCCAGCCGGCGCCACAGCGGCCCGCGGATGAACGCGAACGAGCGCCGCCGCAGGTCCGGCAGGCGCAGCAGGTCCACCAGGATGAAGTAGCCGTCCAGCTCGAGCAGCGGGTTCAGGTTGAACAGCGTCGAGGCGTAGCTGGTGAACGCCACCTTGAACGCCAGCGCGCCCAGCGCCGTCTCCGGCAGCAGCACGCTCACCAGGGCGGCGACGCTCCCCACCAGCAGGTCGGCGAGCGGGCCGGCGGCCGAGACGACGATCCGAGCGCGGCGCGGCGAGCGCCACACGTCGCTGGTGTCCACGAACGCCGCCGGCAGGCCGTAGTACAGCATCAGCCCGCCGCCGTGGATCGTGCGCCCGTAGTGCTTCACCGCCAGGGCGTGCGCGCTCTCGTGCAGCACGAACGAGACGAACAGCGCGGCCCAGAGCGCCGCCAGGCCCAGCGCGACCGAGCCGCCCATGCTGATCACCTGGTAGGCGTCGGCGCCGCCCAGCAGGGCGCGCCCGAACGCCGCCACCCCGGCGATGATCAGCACGCCCGCCAGCAGCGCGAACCAGGGGGTGAAGAGCAGCCGCCCGCCGCCGCGGTAGAGCGCGCCGTAGAACGCGTCGAGGCCGCCGATCCGCCAGACCCGCCCGGTCAGGAAGCGCAGCGCCCGCCGCCCCCTCCCCTCCGCGGTGCCGCGCGCCAGCGACGCCTTCAGGCTGCTGTAGACGCGCCCCGGCGAGTCGGTGAGAAACCCCTCGGCTCTGAGGGTCGCCACCAGCTCGCCGACGGGCAGCAGCTGGCCGTGGCGCATGAAGGCCTCGGTCGCCAGCTGCGCCACGGTCCGCGTGCCGTCCATCGCTCGCCAGATCTCGTGCAGCGGGGGTGTGAGCCGCAGGTAGGCGCCGCGCGGGCTGCGGATGACCGTGTAGGTCTGGCCGTCCTCGGTCACCCGCTCGTGCGGCACATTGGGGATGGCGCACGGCCGGTAGAGCGCCGGGTCCACGCGCGCGCGGAGCTCGGCCCACAGCGAGGCAGCCGGCGGCTCGCCTCCGGAGCGGCGGGCGCTCAGGATGAGCCGCCGCTCGAGGCCGCGCCACACATCGCCGACCCCTACCGCCGGCGCGTCGGCGGCGGCCGCGAGCGACCGCCACAGCCCGGAAGGCCGGGGCGCCTCCGGGCCGCTGGGTCGCCGGTCGGTGCGCTCGGGGTCGGTGCGGGTCATAGACGTTGCAGCGCCGCTGGGGTGGGTGCTGCGCACCCACGCAGTCTACTCACCGCCGATTGTAGCACAGCGCCCCTAGAGCGACCCGGCCACGGCCACCCAGCGCTCCGAACGTCTGTAGTTGTCTCCGGCGCGGCTCCGAGATGCCGCTAGCCGCACGCGATCATGGCGCGGTAGATCTCGTAGTACCGCTGCGCCACCGCCGCCTGCGTGTAGCGCTCCAGCACGCGCGCGCGGCCTCTCCGGCCCAGCTCCGCGCGCAGCGCGCCATCCTCGAACAGCCGCCGCAGCGCCTGCGCGAGCGCCCGCACATCGCCCTCCGGAAAGACCAGGCCCGCGTCGCCGATCACGTGCGGGATCTCGCCCGAGGAGGAGCCCACCACCGGCACGCCGCAGCTCATCGCCTCCACCAGCACCCGCCCGAACTGCTCCTTCCAGTTCGGCATCGTGCGCGAAGGGAGCGCCAGCGCATCGAGCCCGCGCAGCACGCCCGGCACCTCGGTCGACGACACCCCGGGCACGAACTCGACCCGTCCCGCGACCCCCAGCGCCGCGGCGCGCGCCTGCAGCTCCGCCCGCTGCCCCCCGTCGCCCACCAGCCGGAGGCGCACCTCGCCCGGCAGCAGCGCCAGCGCCTCCACCAGGTCCGCCACCCCCTTCTCGGGCACGAGGCGGCCCACGTAGCCGATGACGAACCCCGGCCCGCGCGTGCCCGCGCTCCCATCCTCCGCCGGCGCGAACAGCTCAGGGTCCACGCCGAACTGCGGCACGACGCTGAGCGGGCCGCTGAACCCGTGGCGCCGGATGATCGCCGCGGCCTCCTGGTTGCCCGCGATCCCGTGCGCCGCGTGCCGGAAGACGTAGCGCTCGAACAGATTGAACGGCGGCGGGTAGAAGCGGTCGATCGTCGCCCAGTTGAAGAAGCAGCAGCGGGCGCCGTAGCGCACGCCGGCCCGGAAGGCCAGGAAGGTCGCCAGGTTGAACGCCTCCTCGTCGACGTGCAGCACCTCCGGCCGCAGCCGCGCCACCAGCCGCCCGAGCGTCGGGTAGAAGTGCAGGTGGTGGCGGCCGCTGAGCGCGATCGGCAGCTGCAGCAGCCGGTAGCCGGAGGTGTAGCGGCGCTCAAGGCTCTGCACGCCGACCCGCGGCTCGCGCCAGTGCGGCGGCACGGCCACGGTCAGATCGACCCCCGGCAGCGCCGCGAGCTCCTCGCACTTGCGCTGGTAGGCGCCGTGGATAAGCGCCTTGCTGACCATCAGGATGCGCATCGTCTCGTAGTGACACGGTGACTGGGTGACACGGTGACACGGTGACCGGGCGTCCAATGATGTCTGGTGGTTGCGGCACCGGTTTCCGGCTTCAAAGTGTCACCCCGTCACCCCGTCACCTGGTCACCCCATCACCAGGTCACCCCGCCACCTTCAAGTACACGGCGACCGTCTCGCGCGCGGTGCGCTCGTAGCTGAAGAGCGCCGCCCGCTGCAGACCGCGGCGGCTCAGCTCAGCGCGCAGCGATTCGTCCGCCAGCAGCCGCCAGAGCGCCCCCGCCCAGCCGGCGACGTCGTCGGGCGGCACGAGCAGCCCCGCGTCGCCGACCACCTCGGGCAGGCTGCTCGCCTCGGCGGCCACCACCGGCGCGCCGCAGGCCATCGCCTCGAGCGGCGGCAGCCCGAAGCCCTCGTAGCGCGACGGGTAGGCGAACACCGTCGCCGCCGAGTACAGCAGCGGCCCGTCCTCCCACGGCACGTCGATGCGCCGCACGAGCGGCCCGATCCCCTCGTCGGCGATCACGGCGTCCAGGTCCGGGAAGAGCGCCGCGTCCGTGCCGGCGGCCCGGCCGGCAATCGCCAGCGTGGCCGGGGGGGCGCCCGAACGCCGCATGCGCCCGAAGGCGCGCACCAGCGTGGCGACGTTCTTGCGCGCGTCCAGCCCGCCGACGTAGTACACGAACGGGCGCTCGAGGCCGTAGCGCTGGGCGACCAGCTCCGCGGCGCGCTCCTGCGGCCGGAAGTGCGGCGCCGGCGCGAGCGGCACGGTCGTCAGCCGCTCCGGCGGGTAGCGCAGGTAGGCGATGATCTCGCCCCACGCGTGGTCCGAGATGGCGATGATCTGCGGCGTGCGCCTGGCGGCGCGCGCCACCAGCTGCACGTACGCCCGCACCGAGGGGCGGCGGCGGTACTCCGGCAGCCGCAGCGGGATGATGTCCAGCACCGTCGCCACCACCGGCAGCGGCGCCCACAGCGGCGGGGCGAAGTACGGCACGTGCAGCACGTCGCCGCGCAGCCTGGCTGCGGCCAGCGGCGCCCCGACCTGCTCGTACCACAGCTTCGCCAGGTTCTCGTCCCGGCCGTCGAACGGCGTCCTCACGGTGTGAAGCGCGACCTGCGGCGCATCGGGGCTCGCGCCTTCGCCAGCCGCCGCCTCGCCTTCAGGCTGAGTCAGAATGCCGGAGGCCGCCGCCGCAGCCGCTCCCTCTGGCCTGGCGTGCGCCTGACGCGCTGCGCCCTGGTACGCCGGCACCAGCAGCGTGTAGCGGTGCTCGGGCGCCACCCGGGGCAGCGCCCCGACCAGGCCGTGCAGATACTGGCCGCTGCCGACGGTGGGCTGGTTCCAGAACATGCCGCTGATCACGACGTGCATATGCGCTCCGCTCCACCGCGCGGCAGCGATTCGCCCGCTGCCGGGACGCCGCGCGGCCCGCCGATTATAGCAAATACCGCCAGCGCGGCGTAACCCGGGCCGCCGATCGTGCGGTAGAATAGCAGTCCGGCCGGACATCCCGGCAGCCGTCTGACGCCAGCACCATGCGACATCACCGCCTGCTCCTCGCCCTGCTCCTCGTGGCCTGGCTGGCGCTCTCAGGACACCCGCCCTCCGCCAGCGCCGCAGCGCACATCATCTACGACGACGCGCTCGCCAGCGGCTGGCAGGACTTCTCCTGGGCCATCGTCGACCTCGCGGCACCCGCACCCGCGCGCGGCAGCGCCAGCATCGCCGTGACCTACGGCGCCGACCCGCCGTACCAGGGGCTGCTGCTGGGCCACGCGGCGATCTCCACCGCCGGCTACTCGAAGCTGCGCTTCTTCCTGCACGGCGGCAGCGCCGGCGGCCAGCAGATCCAGCTGCGCGTGAAGTACGAGGATGGCACCGACAGCGACCCGGTCGCCATCCCGCCCCCGGCCGCCGGAGCGTGGAGCGAGGTCACCGTCCCGCTCGACGCGCTCGGCGCGGCCGACACGCTGATCACCGGCCTGATCTTGCAGGACCGCACCGGCGGCGCGCAGCCCACCTTCTACGTCGACGACATCACGCTGGAAGAGGATCTGGACCCGAACGGCCCGACGCTCTCCGACGGGCTAGTGCGCCCCGCCGCGGCCCCCGCCGGCGCGCGAGCCGGCGTGGTGCTGCAGGTGCGCGTCGCCGACCCGCAGGGCAGCGCGGATATCGTGGCGGTGACGGTCGACGCCACCGGGCTGGGGCGCGGCACGCTCACGCTGCGCGATGACGGGCGCAGCAACGATGGGGCGGCCGGCGACGGGGTGTTCGGCGCGCTGACGAGCGTCGCGGCCGGGGTGCCGCCCGGCGAGCATCTGCTCGTCGCACAGGCCCGCGACCGGGCGGGCAACCGCGCCAGCCTGCAGCTCGGCGCGTTCACCGTGCTCGGCCCCGCCGGCGGAGCGGTGCCGCCCGGCCTGCCGGCGCGCCCGGCCTACGGCACGAACGACTGGGACGAGAGCGCGGCGCTGGACTGGCAGGGGAGCAGCGGCGTGCCGTGGGACTACGTCTACCAGTACATCACCTACGACTGGTACGTCAATGGCTGGGGTGCGCCGGGCCAGAGCGCCCGCGAGGCGGACTACGTCGGGCGCTTCGTGCGCTACGCCTGGGGCAAGGGGTACGTGCCGGTGCTCTCGGTCTACCTGATGCTCGGCGTGCCGCCTGCGACCGGGGAGGGCGGCGAGCAGTACGCCCAGAAGCTGCAGAACCCAGGGACGGTGGCGAGCTACCTGGCGGCGCTGCGCGAGGCGGCGCACCAGGCGCGCGGCGAGCGGCCGGTCATCTTCCACCTCGAGCCGGACTTCTACGGCTTCATGCAGGCCTACAGCCGCAGCCCCACGCGGCCGGAGGGCGTCGTGCCAGACGACCCGTCCTCCATCCCGGTGGCGCTCAACGTCGACGGCTACCCCGACACCCTCGCCGGCCTCGGCGAGCACATGGTGGACCTGATCCGCGCCGAGGCGCCCAACGCGCTCGTCGCGCCGCACGCCAGCATGTGGGCCACCGGCAGGGAGCCCAACGCCGTGCCGCCGGGGGAGGTGATCGATCTGGCGCGCGACACCGCGGCCTTCATCGACGCGATGGGCGGCAGCGAAGCCGACCTGCTGTTCGTCGAGTGGAGCGACCGCGACGCCGGGAGCGGGCTGCGCCCGTGGTGGGACGACACGAACCGGACGCTGCCGCGCCCCGCGCGCGCGGTGCTCTGGGAGAACGCCCTCTCGGCGGCGGCCGGCAAGCGCCTGGTGCTGTGGCAGGTCCCGGTGGGCCACATGGGCCTGGACGACACCTGCGGCCGCTACCGCGACAACCGGGCGGCCTACGCGTTCTCACACCCGCGCGACCTGTTCGACGCCGGCGTGATCGCCGTGCTCTTCGGCGCGGGCGCCGAGTGCATGACCGCGCCCTCGACCGACGGCGGCGTGCTGCGCGACCAGGCTGCGGCGGCCTATGCGCCGCCGGCCGCCCCCACCGGCCTGATCCTCGAGCGCGTCACGGAGTACACCGCCGAGCTGCGCTGGCAGGCGAACGCCGAGCCGGACCTGTGGGGCTACCAGCTGATCCTCGAGCCGGAGGCGGGCAGCACGTTCACCGAGGACGTCGGCCCGGCCACATCCGCCAGCGTCACGATCCCGCGCGCCGGCACCTGGCGCGTCAGCCTGGTCGCCTACGACGCCATGGGCAACCTCAGCCCCAGGAGCGCGGCTATCAGCGTGACGACCAGCGTCAACCCGCCGGGGAGCGTCTATCTGCCGCTCACCTTTCGCTAGCAGGCTGAGTTGGAAGGGGCCGCGCGAGCATTTCGGCGCGGCCGCCCTCCCCTGGGCCGCAGCGCTTGCGAACGGCCCGGAGCGATGGTAGGATTGCGCGAGGTTTCCGAAGATCGCGTGGAGCGCCATATGCTCAACATTCAGGAGATCATGGCGATCATCCCGCACCGCTACCCCTTCCTGCTGATCGACCGCATCATCGAGCTGGAGCCGGGGCAGCGGGCGGTGGGTGAGAAGCTGGTGTCGATCGGCGAGCCGTTCTTCCAGGGCCACTTCCCGGACTACCCCGTGATGCCGGGCGTGCTGATCGTCGAGGCGCTGGCGCAGACGGGGTGCGTCGCCGCGCTGAGCCTGCCGGAGAACAAGGGGAAGCTGGCGTTCTTCGCCGGGATCGACGGCGTGCGCTTCCGCCGCCAGGTGACCCCCGGCGACACGCTCAGGCTCGAGGTGCGCCTGGAGAAGATGCGCCGCGGCATCGGCAAGGGCGCCGCGCTGGCGACCGTCGACGGGCAGACGGCGTGCGAGGGCGAGCTGATGTTCGCGCTGCTCGACCGCTGACGCGCCGGAGTGGCGGGGCGGCAGACGCTGCGGCCTTAAAACCGCCGGGCACCCCGTACGGGTTCGAATCCCGTCTCCGTTTGAGAGCCTCCTGATGCGATAGACCCCTGGTGGAGCTATCTCCGCCAGGGGTCTTGTTCGCTGTGCCCACAGAGCCCTTCTCGCATAGAGAAAGCTGTCCCATCTGGTCATCGCCGCTGTGCGATTCTCGCTCAGGACGTGACTGTACACATCCTCGTCCTCCTGATGTTACTGTGCTCAAGCAGCTCCATGATGACCCGCGGGTGCTCACCACGTGCGATGAGGAACATCGCGCAGGTGTGCCGGAGGTCGTGGAACCGAACGGGGCGAATACCCGCCTTCTTGAGAAACACCTCGAACTGCGGCGTTACCGTGAACGGGCTGAGCGCCCACCGTTCACGTATTGGAGCGAGCCGTCGATGCGGATGGTCCCCGCCTCGAAATCGACATTCTCGATGAGCAACCCCAGCAATACTCTTTGCCGCAGCCCGAGGAACGACGCGAGCAGGTAGAGCATCTCCAGATAGCGGCCCTTGATACTCGCCAGGCACATGCGCATCTCCTCCGTATGGTACTGCGAGCGGAGTGCCCGCATTGCGGCGTGCGAGTCCGCAGCCTGGCGGAGTAGCAGCGCATCGGGGGTATCGACACGGGCGCCGCCAGAGGGCGCGGGCGCTGGGCAACCAGAGGTGGCAGCCACGAGGTAGATGCTCGTGCGGCCGGAACGAAGTATAATGTGGGCAACACTGTGGGGAGCCGTGCAGCCATCGTACAGCCATTCAGCGGCTGTGCAGAGCCCCGCCTTCAGGATCGAAGGTCTCCGCTGTGCGGCGCATACCGCATTGGAATGCCTCGAATCGAAGGAGACAGCGACGCGCCGGAGTGGCGGAACGGCAGACGCTGCGGTCTTAAAAACCGCTGGGGGCAACCCCGTACGGGTTCGAATCCCGTCTCCGGCACCAGCGCCAGGTCACAGAAGACGCCCTCTTCGCCGAGCAGGTGAAGGGGCGTTTTCGCGCTGCGTGGGTCCGTGGCAGGCATCGCGGCGGCCGCCGTGCGGCGCAGGCCGAGGCGCTGGAAGGCCAGATCGACGCAGCGTTCGCCAACCCGAGCAGGCGGCCCCGGCCAGCGGCGCGCCTCGCCGAGATGGCCGGCTGAAGGAGCGCGGCGGCCAGCGCTGGGCGGAGGGGCTGTGCGAGCGGGCGCGCGGCACGACCGCCGCGCCTGTGGTATGATTCTGGGCGCGCAGGGGCTCAGGATCGGCAAACGGGGCAGCTCGCCGCCCTGAGCGCCCAGCGGATGGCGCTCCCGCTCTACGTCCTCTACGACTGCGCCGGCTCGCCCCTCACGATCCCGCAGCACCAACGACCCGCTCCACATCATCGACAAGCAGACGGGCGAGCGCCTGACGATCGCGCAGACGCCGGACGCCAACGCCCCGCAGCCGCGCAGGGGCAGCCGCAAGCTCACGAGGTAGGGAAGGCCTACGCCAGCGATCACCTGCGAGGGAGAAGAGGCATGAGCGCTGCCACAGATTTCGGCGAGACGCACGCCGCGCGCCTCGAGCGCGTGTACGATGAGCTGAGCGCCGTGCTGCGCGACCCGGACGTCGCGCGGCGCATGCGGGCGGCGCCCGGCGAGGGTGAGTGGTCCGCGCTCCAGATCATCGGGCACATGACCGAGATGATCCCCTACTGGCTGCACCACTGCCAGCGTCTGATCGCCGCAGGCGGCGCGCCGCCGTCCTTCGGGCGCACGCCCGATTCCCCGGAGCGCCTGGCCGGGGTCGAGCAGGCCACCACGCGCGAGCCGGAGGAGGCGCTGCGCCTGCTGCACCGCGAGGTTCAGGCGGCCGCCGAGATGATCCGCAGCCTGTCGCCGGCGGACCTGGGGCGGAAGGGCGCCCACATCGTGCGCGGCGAGATGACCGTCGGCGACGTCGTCAGCCATTTCGTCGTCGCCCACGCCGAGGAGCACCTGGCGCAGGTGCGCGCCGCGCTCGGGGCATAGCGATTCGGGCTGGCGCCGCCCGGCGCCGCAGCCCGAGAGGAGGACCACGTGTTCCAGCCCGACCCGGAGGCGATCGTCTGGCGCCTGCACCTGCGCGCGGGGCCGGACGCGGTGTACGAGCTGCTGGCGACTGACGCGGGCCGGGCGCGCTTCTGGGCCGAGGAGGCGGTCGAGCGCGACGGCGCGATCGACTTCGTCTTCCCCGGCGGCCTGCGCTGGCGCGGGGAGATCCTCGCCCGCGAGCCCGGGCGGCTCTTCAGCGTGGTGTACTACGGCGGCAGCCGGGCGACCTTCACGCTGGCGGACGACGGGGCGGGCGGCACCGACCTGACCCTGAGCGACGCCGGGGTGCCGCCGGCCGACCGCGCCGAGGTCACCGCCGGCTGGGTCTCGGTGCTGCTGGCGCTCAAGGCCGCCGCCGACTTCGGCGTGGACCTCCGCAACCACGACCCGGCGCGCACGTGGGAGCAGGGCTACGCGGAGAACTGAGCGCCCTCCCGGCTCGCGCTCCCTGTGGAAGGCGCGCCGCGCCCCCCGAAAGCACCTGCTGCAGCGCTGGCGGTACGGACTCTGCTCCATGCCAGCAAGCACTGGCTCGCAGCCCGTGGAACGACGGAGGCCCCGATGACACCACGCCCGCTGATCGTGCTGGCCGAAGACACGCTCGCCATCCGCGAGATGACCGCCCAGGCCCTGACGGATGCCGGCTACGACGTCGTCTGCAGCTCGGCCGGGGCGCAGGCGTTCGAGCTGCTGCGCCACCTGCAGCCCGACCTCGTCGTCCTCGACCTGCACCTCTTCGGGCAGGATACCGGCCTCGGCGTCCTGCGGCAGATGCGCGCGAGGCGAGACACCGCGCACATCCCGGCCATCGTCTACTCGGCCGACGCCATCCGCCTCGAGGAAGTCGCCGGCGACATCGCCGGGTACGGCGGGGTGGCGCTGGCCAAGCCCTTCGAGATCGACGCCCTGCTGGCGGCGGTGCACGAGCAGCTGAGGGCGGGCGGGGAGGAGCGGGCGCGCACGTACGGCGAGCGCCGCCCGTGAGGAGCGCCCGTCGACCATTTGTGCTACACTACCGCGGCACTACGAGCCGCGAGGAGGTTCACGATGTGTGGTCGCTACACACTATCGCAGCCGGAGCTGATACCGGAGCGCTTCGAGACCGCCAACGAGCTGCCGCCCTACGAAGCCCGCTACAACATCCCACCGACCTCGACCAACCCGATCATCCTGCGGCGCAGCCCGAACACCGTCCACCTCGCCAGGTGGAATCTCGTGCCGTCCTGGGCGAAGGACGCGCGCAAGCTCCCGCTGATGATCAACGCGCGCGCGGAGGGCATCCAGGACAAGCCGGCCTTCCGCAAGTCGATCCGCTCCCAGCGCTGCCTGGTGCCCGCCGACGGCTTCTACGAGTGGAAGACGCTCGAGCGCGGCGGCTCGAAGCCCGAGCGCTTCCCCTGGTACTTCAGCCTGAAGGGGCGCCCGCTGTTCGCCTTCGCTGGGATCTACGACGTGTGGCGCGACCCATCTGGGCAGGAGCAGCTCACCTACGCCATCATCACCACCCGCGCGAACAAGACGCTGGAGGGCATCCACGAGCGCATGCCGGTCATCCTCCACCCCGAGGACGAGGCGATCTGGCTCGACGCCTCGGTGCCGCTGGAGGTCGCGCTGCAGCTGCTGGAGCCGTTCCCGGACGATGAGATGGAAGCTTACCCGGTGAGCCAGGCGGTCAACAGCAACCGCACCGAGGGCGCGGATCTGATCACCCCCCTGCCCCAGGCGAGCTGACGGGGCGCCCGGCGCCCCTACGTCGTGCGCGAGATCATCGCGCACGGCGTAGCGCCCGGTGCCGCCGAATCACCCGCGCCACACCCCGCAAAGCCGAACGGGCGCCCCTGCCGCCCCGGCCGCGCCACACCTGCGAACCGAGCCGCCCTCCTGGGAGCTGCTGAGCACGCGCCAGCCGGCTGGCCTCGGGCTGCCCTGCGGCCTGACGGCGCACCGGCCGGCAGAGATCGTGCCGCCATGCTATAATCTTGGCTGCGCACTGCCGCACACACCAAGCCGCTAGTCGAGAGCGAGACAATGACGAGCAAACTCTTTACCCTGCTTGATCGCGTCCAGGACGGCTGGCCGTCCGGCGCGGGACTACTGGTCATCGTCCCCGCTGCGCAGGCCTGGTCGATCGACGCGGCGTACCGCGTTGTCTCCGGCTGGAGCCACCAAGAGTTCGCCACCTACAGCCGGCAGCTTCGGGAGCTGGCCGAGAGCCTGGCGGCGCTCCACCGCAAGTGGTGTGTCGCAGCCATCCTCGCCACGATCCTCGGCGCGCTGATCGTCGTCGCCGGCATGCCGGTCGCCACCACGAGCGATCAGGCGCTGGCGATCCTCGTGAGCGTGCTGGCCGCAGTTCTGCTCCCCCCGCTGGTGATCTGCAACGGGATCGCGCGCGACTGCGTGGCGGCGCAGTCGCTGCTCATCGCCTGCTCGCAGAGCACCGCGCGCACCTTCTGACTCTGCCGCCGGCGGCTCGGGCGGGGCTCACGGCCCCGCACCCCAGATGGGCTCGGGGAGGCCTGGCCTCCCCGCGCTCTCTTTTTTTGCCGCAGAGCGGCAGTTGATACATATCGAGGGCCTGCGGCCCTCCACGCCTCCCGGCTCGCGCAGCGCATCAGCCGCTCGTCTCAGCGGGCATTGCAGCGCATCAGTCTGTGCCTGGGGCACGGGCATCGGTGTGGGTGGGCATGACAACGTGCTGACTAGCGGCGTACGCGTTCCCTTGCGGGTCCAGCGCGGAGCGCCTGCATGAACAAACTTGGGTGCAGGGCGGAGCGCCTGCACGAGCGCCTGCGGAAAGCGCCCTGCGCCCGCGGTGGCATTTAATTGACGGCCGCGGCACTCCGCCATATACTTGCGCCTTGGCGCCAGCCACGTGCAGCGGCGCCGACCCTCATAGTTCCACTACCTGCTGCGGGCAGCGCAGCGAAAGAGAGCAGCGTCGTGAACACCATCCGCGTCACCGTCTGGAGCGAGTTCCGCCACGAGAGGAACGAGGCCCACCCCGCCAGCAAGATCTACCCCGAGGGCATGCACACCGTGATCGCCGCCGGCCTGCGCGAGCACCCCGAGTTCGAGGTCCGCACGGCGACCCTGGACGAGCCGGAGCACGGCCTCACCGACGAGGTCCTGGAGAACACCGACGTGCTGACCTGGTGGGGCCACATGGCCCACCACGAGGTCCGGGACGAGGTGGTCGAGAAGGTCCACCGGCGGGTGCTGGACGGCATGGGGCTGATCGTGCTGCACTCCGGCCACTTCTCGAAGATCTTCCGGCGCCTGATGGGCACCACCTGTGACCTGAAGTGGCGCGAGGCGGACGACATCGAGCGGGTGTGGGTCGTCGAGCCGGGCCACCCGATCGCCGCCGGCCTGCCGGACGCCTTCGAGCTGCCCGAGGAGATGTACGGCGAGCGCTTCGATATCCCCGCCCCCGAGCAGCTGGTGTTCATCAGCTGGTTCACCGGCGGCGAGGTGTTCCGCAGCGGCTGCTGCTACACGCGCGGCCTCGGCAAGATCTTCTACTTCCGCCCCGGCCACGAGTCCTACCCCACGTACTTCGACCCCAACGTGCGGCGCGTGATCGCCAACGCCGCGCGCTGGGCGGCGCCCTCCGGCGGCCCCAAGCCGACGTTCGGCAACGTGAAGCCGCGCAACGGGTGATGGCGTGACGCTCCTGACAGGGTGAGGGTGGCGCGATCTCGTCGCCGCCCTCACCCTGTCGCTGTGTCGGGCGGGCTACAGCCGCGGCCCGGCGGCAGCGACCTCGGCGGGCACGTCCTGGAAGCGGCGGAAGTTCTCGACGAAGCGCCGCGCCAGCTCGCGGGCGCGCGCCTCGTACACCAGCGGGTCGTCCCAGGAGAGGTGCGGCTGCAGCGCCTCGTCGGGCACGCCCTCGACGTGCAGCGGGACGTGCAGCCCGAACACCGGGTCGGTCACCGTCGGCGCGTCGTCCAGGCGGCCGCTCAGCGCGGCGCGGACCATGGCGCGCGTGTGGGCCAGGTCGATCCGGCGGCCGGTTCCGTACCCGCCGCCGGTCCAGCCGGTGTTGAGCAGGTACACGCGCACGCCGTGGCGCACCATCCTCTCCCCCAGCATCTCGGCGTACACCTGCGGCGCCAGCGGCAGGAACGGCGCGCCGAAGCAGGTTGAGAAGGTCGCCTCCGGGTCGATCAGGCCGACCTCCGTGCCGGCGAGCCTGGCGGTGTAGCCGGAGAGGAAGTGGTAGCGCGCCTGCGCGGGGGTCAGGCGCGCGATCGGCGGCAGCACGCCGAAGGCGTCGGCGGCGAGGAACAGGATCGTCCGCGGGTGGCCGGCCACGCCGTCCAGCACGGCGTTGGGGATGTACTCGATCGGGTAGGCGGCGCGGGTGTTCTCGGTGACCGAGCCGTCGTCGTAGTCCGGGGCGCCGGTCTGCGGATCCAGCACCACGTTCTCCAGCACGGCGCCGAAGCGGATGGCGTCGAAGATCTGCGGCTCGCGGGCCCGCGAGAGGCCGATGCACTTGGCGTAGCAGCCGCCCTCGATGTTGAACACCCCGTGGTCGCTCCAGCCGTGCTCGTCGTCGCCGATCAGCCGCCGCTCGGGGTCGGCCGAGAGCGTGGTCTTGCCGGTGCCCGAGAGCCCGAAGAACAGCGCGGTGTCGCCGGCCGGCCCGACGTTCGCCGAGCAGTGCATCGGCAGCACGCCCAGCGCCGGGAGCAGGTAGTTCATCGCCGTGAAGACCGACTTCTTGATCTCGCCGGCGTACTGGGTGCCGCAGATCAGGGTCAGGCGCCGGTCGACGTCCATGAACACCGCCGTCTCGGACCGGGTGCCGTCGAGGGCCGGCTCGGCCAGGAAGCGCGGCGCGGCGAGGATCGTCCAGGTCGGCGACCCCAGCCCACCGGCCGGCCGGCGGTCCATTCCGGCGCGCCGGAACAGCTGCCGCGCGAACAGGGCGTGCCAGGCCAGCTCGGTCACCAGGCGCACGTGCAGCGCGTAGCGCCGGTCGGCGCCGGCCAGCGCGTCCACGACGAACAGCTCGCGCTGCTGGAGGTAGGCGGCCACCCGCGCCCACAGCCGCTCGAACACCTCGGGGCTGACCGGCTGGTTCACCTTGCCCCAGGCGATGCGCTGCGCGCTCGGGCGGCCGTCGTAGCAGACGATGTACTTGTCCTCCGGCGAGCGGCCGGTGCGCTTCCCGGTGTAGGCGGCCAGCGCCCCAGTGTCGGTGAGCTGCCCCTCGCCGCGCACCAGCGCCGCGTGCACCAGGCGCGCCGGGGACAGGTTGGCGTGTATCGCCGCCGGCTGCCTGATCCCCAGGCGCTGCAGGTCGTCGATGATGCTCTCCGGCGCGTTCATGGGCTCCTCTCCTGTTCTCGTCATCGAGCAATACCTCATCGTCGAGGGATGCTTTGGAACTAGGAGGCCGGGCTGCGCCGCGGGCAGTCGCGCGCTGCCATCGCCAGCGGCTGCCCCCGGCCTGTGGCGGGCGGCCTGGCCAGCGAGGCTCCTCGCCGCTCAGGAGGCCAGCGCCTGCTCGATCACCGCGTCCACCGCCAGCCCGTCCTCCAGGCTCGGCTGCGGCTGCTCGCCGCGCGCGTAGGCCGCCAGGAACGCCGCGGCCGACGCCAGGTGCCACTGCAGGGTGCCGGTCGGCGTCTCGGGGCTCGGCAGCGCGGCCGGCGGCTGGGTGCGGCTGAGCGTGGCGATGCGGCGCCCGCTGCCGCTCGCGCCCGCCACCACGTATAGGCCGTTCGGGTCGGCCGTGTCGAACATCAGCGTCCCCTGCGAGCCGTACGCCTCGATCCGGATATCGTCGGCGGCGCCCGGCACCAGCTTCGAGACCTCGATCGTCCCGAACCCGCCGTCCGCCAGCTCGAGCTGCAGCCAGGCCACGTCGTCGGCCTCCACGGGGCGCGGCGCGCCGTCCGGCCCGGGGCGCTCGGTCACGACCGTGCGGCGCCGCCCCTCGACGCGCGCGACCGGGCCGAGCAGGTGCAGCGCCAGGTCGATCATGTGCGAGCCGAGGTCGGCGAGCACGCCGCTGCCCGGCCCCGCGAAGCGCCAGCTCAGCGGGCGGTCGCTTCGGAGGTTGCTGGCCCGGTAGTAGCGCAGGTGGAAGCCGCGCACCTCGCCCAGCAGCCCGCCCGCCACCAGCCGCCGCGCCTCCTGGATGGCCGGGATCTGGCGGAAGTGGAAGTTCACGCCGCCGATCAGGCCGCGCTCGCGCGCCAGGTCGACGATCGCCTGCGACGCGGCGCGGTCCCCGGTCAGCGGCTTCTCGCAGAACAGCGCCTTCCCGGCCGCGAGCGCGGCCAGCGCTATCCGCGCGTGGTCGCCGGTCGGCGCGCAGCAGTCCACCACCTGCACGTCCGGCCGGGCCAGCAGCTCGTCCAGGTCGGTCGTCGCGGCGACCGGCCCCAGCTCGCGCCGGGCGCGCTCGGCCGAGGCCTGGCTCGCCGTCGCCACCGCGGTGATGCGCGGCCGTACCGGCAGGTCGGGGTACGCCAGCGGCAGCATCTGGTAGCACAGCGCGTGCAGCCGCCCGATCGCCCCGTACCCGACGAGCCCGATGCCGACTTCAGGGATCATACGTGTCTCCGCTCGATGCTGGCCGCCCCGCGCCACGCGGCGGGAGGCGGTCGGAACACGGAGATACAGTATACTCCCGCGCCGGGAGGCTGTCGCAAGCGGCGGGCGCGGGCGGTGTGGGACGCGCAGGTCCGGCTGCCCGCGCCGCGGATTCCTGGGCCGTCCGGCGCCTCGCGGGCGGGGATCGAAGATGAACACTTATTCAGAAAGCGGTCCGTGGTTGCCCGGCGCCGAACCGGACAGCCGGCGGCGCGATTCATCTTCGACGCGACGAGTGGAGGCGCTGTTTCCAGGCACAAGAATGCCGAGAAGCGGGCCGCGCAGCAAGCGGACAAGATAAATTTTTCGTCACATTTACCCTCACCAAGCGGCCCAGGATGAATAAATCGTCACTTGCAAAGTTACGACACAAACACATATATTAAGAACGCGTAACTTCAGCCCTGCTCGAAGCCAGGTACGAACAGACACCGCAGGGTGTAGCCTCGATGCTCGTGGCACCTTTCACCAACGCGCCACCCGACACCGTCGAGCGACAGCCAGAGCCGCCTGAAGGTTCGACGGGATGACGAGCAGATGTTCGTCCACTAGCGGCCTGGTGCGCAGTGAGTGATGAAAGGAGGCCATGCCCGTCAGCATCCAGCCCTCCCATCCAATCACTCTGTGGGGACACCTGCCTCCACACCCTCCTGCTCCCGACCGCTTCTAACCGACTTCGTGCCAGCGCACGGCTGAGTGCGTGGTGAGGTGTACCTGGTGACAGTGACAGGAGCGTCACCGGCAGAGCTTTGCTTTTTCTGCTTCGGTGGCCTGAGATGCCTGCGGCTCTGATCGTTGAGGAGATTCTATGGCCCAGATTCGCTGGCGAGTCATCTTGCTGCTCGTCTGGCTCACGCTCTTCTTCAATATCGAGCGCCTGGACCTCAATCTGGGCACGATCGACACCATCAATCTGCCTACGAGTGTGTACTTCATCGGCATCGCCGTGGCGATTGCAGCGCTCACCCCGACGTTTCAGCGCCTCTCCGTCGGCGTCCTGCTGGCGATCGCGCCGCTGAGCTATATCCTCGCGCTCGCGGCCATGCGGAAGCCGATCCTCGGCGACATCCACACCTACCTCACGCTCACGAGCATCTTCCTCCTCGCGGTGACGATCGTCCTCTCCTACAACCTCGGCCGCAGCCTGACCGAGTTCCTCGAGGCAGTCGAGGATATCACCTTCTCCAACAAAGGCGGCCGGCTGCGCAGCGAGGAGGAGGCCCGGGACGCCGTGCACCTCGAGATGATCAGCAGCCGGCGCACGCAGCGCCCGCTCAGCCTGCTGATGCTCCAGGCCGATATGTCCTCCTTGAACATGATGATGCACCGGCTGATCCAGGACGTCCAGCGGCTGATGATGCAGCGCTACCTGCTGGTCTCGATCTCGCGCGTGCTGTCGCGCTACGCCCGGCGCACCGACATCATCTTCGAGGGGCGCAAGCCGGGCCGGCTGATCGTGCTGGCGCCCGAGACCTCGGGCGAGGACGCGCGGGTGCTGGGGGAGCGGCTGATACGCATCGCGCAGGAGCGGATGGGCATCGACGCCAGCTACAGCATCGCGACCTTCCCCGAGCAGGCGCTCACCTACGAGGAGCTGCTCAACGTAGCGGAGAAGAACCTCAGCGGCCGCGCGCGCGACCGGCAGCTCGATATCGCGCCGGAGGACCAGATCACGCAGCTGGCGCAGCAGCACAAGGAGGCGCTGCCCGAGCCGACGCCGGGGGCAGCCGAGTAGCGGGCACGCCGAACCGCCGGACGGACGTTTCTTGAACTAACAGGGGTGCCCGATGGCAATACGCCTGTTCGATACACCGCGGCAGCCGACACACGAGCTCGACTGGATCGAGCGCTACAGCCCGGAGCGCGCGCTGCTGCGCGGCCGAGCGTACACCTACACCAAGCGCGCGTTCGACCTGGCGTTCTGCATCGCGGCGCTGCCGATCGTGCTGCCGCTGCTGGCGATCTGCGCGCTGCTGATCAAGCTCGAGTCGCCCGACGGCCCGGTGGTGTTCGCCCAGTACCGCACCGGCAAGCACGGCCGGCGCTTCAAGCTCTACAAGTTCCGCACCATGGTGCCGAACGCCGAGGAGCTGAAGCGCCAGCTCGCCCACCTGAATGAGCGCAAGTGGCCGGACTTCAAGATCAGCAACGACCCGCGCATCACGAGGGTCGGGCGCATCCTGCGCAAGACGAGCCTGGACGAGCTGCCGCAGGTGCTGAACGTCATCCGCGGCGACATGAGCCTGGTCGGGCCGCGGCCGACGTCGTTCGACGCGAGCACGTACAAGCTGTGGCAGACCGAGCGGCTCGACGTGGAGCCGGGCCTGACCGGCCTCTGGCAGGTGTACGGGCGCGGCCAGACGGAGTTCGACCAGCGGCTGCGGCTCGATATCGCCTACATCGAGCACCGCTGCATGGCGCTCGACATCGAGCTGCTGCTGCGCACGTTCGTGGTGGTGCTGACGGGGCGCGGCGCGCACTAGGCCGAGGATACAGGGGCGAGCCTCCTGCGGGGAGCCTGGAGAGCCGCGAGGCCTCCCGGCTCCTCTGCACCAGAGCGGCGGATAGAGATGAAACGCATCGCCTATATTGTGTCGCGCTTCCCGAAGATCACGGAGACCTTCATCCTCTACGAGATCCTGGAGCTGGAGCGGCTGGGGATGGCGGTCGAGGTGTTCGCGCTGGTGCGCGAGCGCGAGCCGGTGATGCACGCCGAGGCGCGGGCGCTCGTGGCGCGCGCGCAGTACGCCGGGGTCAGCGCCGAGGTGCTGGCGGCGCAGGGCTACTGGCTGCTGCGCCGGCCGGGCGCCTACATCCGGAGCTGGGCGCGGGCGCTGGCCGGCAACATACGCTCGCCGAAGTTCCTGCTGCGCGCGCTGGCGGTGGTGCCGCAGGCAGCCTGGTTCGCCCGGCGCATGCAGGAGCAGCGGATCGAGCACGTCCACGCCCACTGGGCCACCCACCCGGCGCTGGCCGCCTACGTCGTCGCGGAGCTGACGGGCATCCCGTTCAGCTTCACCGCCCACGCCCACGACATCTACGTCGAGCGGCCGATGCTGGCCGAGAAGCTGGCGCGGGCGAGCTTCGCGGTGACGATCTCGGAGTACAACCGCCGGCTGCTCGCCGAGCTCTACGGCCCGCTCGCCGATAAGGTCACTGTGATCCGCTGCGGGGTGGACCCGGATGTGTTTCGGCCGCGCCCGGAGCGCGCGCCGCGTGACGCGCCGCTGCTGCTGTGCGTCGCCAGCCTTCAGGAGTACAAGGGCCACGCCTACCTGCTCGAGGCCTGCGCGCGGCTCAAGGCGGCCGGCCAGCCCTTCCGCTGCCTGCTGGTCGGAGAGGGCGAGCTGCGCGCGGCGCTCACCGCGCAGATCGAGCGCCTCGGCCTGGCCGAAGAGGTGGAGCTGCTCGGCCGCCAGCCGCGCCACCGGGTGAGCGCCCTGATGGCCGAGGCCGACGTCATGGTGCTGCCGAGCGTCACGACCGGCAGCGGCAAGCGCGAGGGCATCCCGGTGGCGCTGATGGAGGCGCTGGCGTGCGAGCTGCCGGTGGTGGCCACCGCGATCTCCGGCGTGCCAGAGCTCGTGATCCACAACCAGACCGGCCTGCTGGTGCCGGAGCGCGACGCCGCAGCGCTGGCGGATGCGCTGCTGCTGCTGTGCCGGGACGCCGAGCTCGGCCGCCGGCTCGGGCGGGCCGGGCGCGAGCACGTGCTGCGGCACTACAACCTGCGGCGCAACGCCGAGGCGCTCCGCGCGCTGCTCCAGCGCGACTGGGCCAGCCAGCCGGCGGCGCCATCGGAGACCGTGACGACACGCGGAGCGACGTAGCAGAGATGCACCACCGAACGACATCGCGCTGGCTGTTCTGGGGCGCGCTCGGCGCGCTGCTGTACGGGTACGTCGGCTTCCCGCTGCTCACGGCGCTGCGGGCGCTGGTGGCGCCCCGCCCGGTGCGGCGCGACCCCGCCTTCCGGCCGCCGGTCTCGCTGATCATCGCCGCGCACAACGAGGAGCAGGTCATCGTCCAGAAGCTCGACAACACGCGCGCGCTGGCCTACCCGCAGCACCTGGTGGAGATCATCGTGGCCTCGGACGGCTCCGACGACCGCACCGAGGCGCTGGTGGCGGGCTACGGCGACCCGGGCGTGCGGCTGCTGTCGCTTCCGCGCGGCGGCAAGAACCGGGCGCTCAACGCGGCCGTGGCCGCGGCGCGCCACGACATCCTGGTGTTCAGCGACGCCGACAGCATGCTCGCGCCGGACGCGCTGGCCCACCTCGTCGCCCCGTTCGCGGACCCGGCGGTGGGCGGCGTCGGCGGCGACTACCGCTACGCCGGGCGCGGCGAGCGCGGCGAGCGCGACTACTGGAGCTTCGACCGGGCGCTCAAGCGCTGGCAGAGCCGGGCCTTCAGCATGACCTCGGCCACCGGCCAGCTGTACGCTATGCGGCGGTCGCTGCTGCGGCCGATCCCGGACGGCGTGACCGACGACTTCTTCGCCTCGGTCCAGGCGCCGCTGGCCCACCGGCGGCTGGTGTTCGAGCCGCGCGCGGTGGCGTACGGCCCGGCGGCCCCCGAGGCGCGCGCCGAGTTTCGCCGCAAGGTGCGCGTGATCACCGCCGGGCTGCGCGGCGTCTGGCTGGCGCGCGCCGGGCTGAACCCGCGCACGCACGGGCTGTTCGCCGTGCAGCTCTTCTCACACAAGGTGCTGCGGCGGCTGAACGTGCTGCCGCTGCTGGCGATCAGCGTCGCGGCGCCGCTGCTGTGGGGCCAGGGCTGGATCTACCGGCTGGCGGCCACGGCGCTGGCGGGCCTTCACGGGCTGGGCGCGCTGGGCCTCCTGCTGCGCGGGACGCGGGTCGGCCGCTCGCGGCTGCTCAGCCTGCCGTTCTTCTTCGAGCTGGTGAACTGCGCCGTGCTGGCCGCCCTCGTGGAGCTCGCGCGCGGCGAGCGCCACGACACCTGGGTGCCGGAGCGCGAGGCACTGGAGGCCGCCGGCTCCACTTCGCTAACGTGAAGGGAGCGGCGAGGAGAGCGACCGTGCTGCTATCGATCATCACGCCCTGCTACAACGAAGCGCAGACCATCCGCACCACGCTGGACCTGCGCAGCAATGACGCTCGCGACGAGCCGGAGACCGCGGCCACGGTGCTGCGGCCCGGCTACCGCATCTACGGGGTGCCGATCTCCCACGCGAGACGCGCCTCCGAGGAGGGCAAGCAGATCAAGAAGTTCGACGGGCTCACGGCGACGCCGTCCGCCAGCGCACGCTGGCCAGCAAGCTCTGAACGTCCATCCGGACGGGGACGACGCGCCCCGTGAAGGTATAGAGAGGGTAACCATGGGAATACAGCAGTTTCTCATCCTGGTGCTCCGCGGCTGGTGGCTGATCCTCCTCGCGGTCCTGGTGACCACCGGCAGCACAGCGTTTTTTGTCTCGCGCCAGATGCCAGAGTATCGCGCTACCACCACCGTCGAGCTGATCCCGCAGCCGGAGCTCAACACCCGCGAAGTGGTCGACGTGTACGACCTGCTCGATAAGCGCAACATCAGCAACACCCTGGCGCGCAAGGTCGAGGGCAGCGCGATGGCGCACCTGGTGGCCGAGAAGCTCGGCATCGACCCGTCGGTGGTCGCGAGCGCCGACATCTCGGCGAACGTCCTCCCCGACTCGAACATCATCGAGATCGCCGCGTCGAGCTCGAGCCCGGAGCTCGCGGCGGCGATCTGCAACACCATCGCCCAGGAGATGCTCGGCCAGACTCCCGACAAGATCCTGCAGGTCGAGGCGATCGACCGGGCGCTGCCGCCGAGCCAGCCGATCGCACCCCAGCCGACGCGCATGATGATACTCGCGCTGATGTCGGGCCTGGTGCTGGGCGTGATCTTCGTGCTCGTGGAGCACGCGGTGAGCAACCCGACCGGCCCGGCCGGAGGCCTGGGCGCCGGCGGCGGGCCGCGCGAGCTGGTCCCGCGGCCCGGCGCTCCGGCGATCGGCGGAGCCGTCAACACGGTCATCGAGCCTTAGAACGCCGGTAGCGCAGGGCACGCCGCACTCCGGGCGGATGCGGCCTCGTCGCGGCCAGCCGGAAGAGGGGCGCTCCAGCGCCGCCCCAGCGCGTGCCCGGCATGCCTTGTCAGAGAGCGCTTGTGTCGTACCAGCCCGTGCTGCACCTACGACAACCAGGTCTGGCTGCCGCTCACGCAGCGCTAGCGCGAAGCTTCCACACTGGGAGGAGAAACGTATGCTGAGCCCTACAGCACGGATGCACCCCCGCCCCATTGTGATCCTCGGCATCGCCGCGTGCGCGCTGGCGGCTGTGCTCGCGCTCGTGCGAACCGGGGCCGTCGGCGCATCAGGCGACACGGTGCTCGCGCTCGTCCCGGCCGGCGAAACACGCGCCGGCAAGCTGATCACGCTGAAGCTGGTGGCCAGCAACGCCAGCGACCTGGCCGGCTTCCAGAGCACCGTGCAGTTCGACGGCGGCGCGCTGCGCCTGACCGGCGCCTCTGTCGAGGCCGACCTCGGGCGCGGCGGCCGCGGCCTGATCCCGCTCGGCCCGGTGATGGGCGAGGGCAGCGTCGCGCTCGGCGCAGCCACCTGCCCGATCCCCGACTGCGATGCCGCGCCGGGGCAGCCCGCCGCGCGCGTCGAGAGCGGCGTGAGCGGCAAGGTCGAGCTGGGCACGCTCGAGTTCTACAGCGAGACTCCGGGCAGCTACCAGCTGTCGCTCGACCGGGTGCTGCTTGTGGACCCGCAGGGCAACCAGCTGCCGGTGCGCGTCGAGCCGATGGTGCTCGAAGTCCGCCCGTAGCAGCGCCGCTCGCCGGAGGTTCCGCACCAGCGTCACACGCTGCTGACCATGAGGACGCTGACATGACTCTGCGAGACACCCGCCTGCACACCCTCTGCCTCGTGTTCGCGCTGGCGCTCGGCTGGGCGCCGAGCGTCGCTGCGCAGGAAGCTCCGTCCCCGCCGCCCGGCGACCTGACGGGCAACGGGCGTGTGGACGGGAACGACGCGGCCACGGTGCGCGATGCGTGGAACGCTCTGCAGGACACGGGCCGCTGTACGGCGCCTGGCCTCGAGAGTAACGATGTCGACGGCGACGGGTGCATCACCGTGGCCGACGTGCAGTTGATCGCCGCCCAGATCGGTGGCGCGCAGGCCGGCGCGGCGCCCGCCAGCCCGCAGGCGCTGGAGAGCATGACCTTCACGGTGACCTCGGCGCTGAGCGACAACGACGACAACCCCGGCGACGGCATCTGCCGCACCGCGGCGAGCAGCCCGGCGGCTGGGGCGTGTACGCTGCGCGCCGCCCTCCAGGAGGCCAACGCGCGCCCCGGCCCCGACCGGATCGAGTTCGACATCCGCAACCCGGACGGCAGCTGCCCCGACGTGGTCAACATCAGGCCCGGGCGCAATGTCAGCCAGTTCTTCCTGATCGAGGACGACGCCACCACCATCGACGGCTACACCCAGTGCGGCGCCAAGCCGAACACCGGCGCCGTGAGCGGCAACGCCGTGATCAAGATCCAGATCGACGGCGCCCAGGGGTCGGGCAACTACCCCGCCAACGACGGCGTTGACGGCCTCACCATCCGCTCGTCCCACAACGTCATCCGCGGCCTGTCGATCTTCCGCTGGGACCACCAGATCCTGATCACCGGCAGCAACGCCAACTACAACCAGATCCAGGGCAACTTCCTCGGCACCAGCGCCGACGGCCAGTTCCGCTACACCAGCGGCACCACCAACCACCGCGAGGGCATCCGCCTGTGGTACAACACTAAGTACAACGTCATCGGCTGCGGCTCTTTCAACGGAACCCAGTTCCAGCCCTGCACCAACCCCGCCGACGTCTACGCCGCGCGCAACATCATCTCCGGCAACGGCGACGACGGCGTCCACCTCCAGGGCAACTCGAACGCCGGCTCGCCCGAGCATAACCGGATCGTCGGCAACTACATCGGCCTCAAGCAGGACGGCCTGACGCCGCTGCCGAACCGGGCCGACGCGGTGGACTTCGAGCTCGGCGCGGCCAACAACTGGCTGGGCGGCGAGAGCCCGCTCGAGCGCAACGTGATCAGCGGCAACGGCTCCGAGGGCATCGAGATCTCGCACAGCACCCGCACCCAGGGCAACCGGGTGGTCGGCAACTACTTCGGCCTCGACGCCACCGGCATGGGCATCGTCCCCAACACCGGCAGCGGCGTATCGTTCGAGGATACTGTCAACAACAACTACGCCTACAAGAACTACACGTCCGGCAATCTCCAGAGCGGCTTCCGCTTCTACCTGCTGGCGTACGAGAACCAGGTCTACGACAACATCATCGGGCTGATGGCCGACGGCGTGACGCCGGCCGGCAACCAGCACGACGGCGTCTACGTGATGGGCGGCAGCCAGCGCAACCTGATCACCCGCAACACGATCGCCCACAACCGCGAGAAGGGTGTCGATGTGGACCCGTTCTCCGTCCCCGAGCACAACTGGATCGCCGAGACCTACTACAACACGATCAGCCGGAACCGCATGTACAACAACGGCGAGAAGGGCATCAACCTGAACAGCAAGACCTCGGGCGGCATCACGATCTACGGCAACCAGCGCCGCGAGGCGCCCGAGCTCGTGGCCGCCAGCACAACCCTGGCCATCGGCCGGTCGTCGTGCGCCCACTGCGTGGTCGAGATATTCGTGGCAGACAAGACCTCGACCGGAGGCCCGGAGCCCGCCGGCGAGGGCCGGGATTTCCTCGGCGCCGGCGAGACCGACGCCAGCGGCAGCTTCGCGGTGCCGATCAGCGCCCCGGAGGGCGCGATCCTGACCGCGACGGTCACGGACCGAGAGGGCAACACGTCGGAGTTCGGCCGGAACATCAGGGTGCAGGCCGGCCCGGTCCAGCCGCTGCCGACCGCAACGCCCGCGCCGACCGCGAGCACCACGCCCGTCCCGAGCGCCACGCCGACGGTCGAGCCGCAGCCTGCCGGCGACAATCAGGTGTTCCTGCCGCTGACGGTCCGGTAGCACAGAGACGCCATGATCATCTGCTTCACTGGAATCGATGGCTCCGGCAAGACGCTCCAGGCGCAGCGGCTCGTCGCGCGGCTGAACGAGGCGGGCTACCCGGCGCGCTACGTCTGGACCGGCGGGCGCGCCTACCTCACCCGGCCGCTGATCTGGCTGGCTAAGCGGCTCCTGCGGGCGCCAGGAAGGGCTGCGGCGCGCGCCTCCGCCCCCTCGCAGCCGAGCGGGGAGATGCAAGCCGAGGACACCGCGGGCCGCTACCGCTCGTACCTGGCCTCAACGCAGCGCCTGCTCCGCCACGGCTGGCTGCGCAGCATCTGGCGCCATATCTCGCTGGTCGAGCACCTGGGCGAGATCCTGGTGGCGGCGCTGCCGCACCTCGCCCGCGGCCGGATCGTGGTCTGCGACCGCTACATCTACGACTCGCTGATCGGCATCGCGGTGCTGGCCGGGACGCAGCCGCAGGATCTCCCGCGCGCCATGCGGCTGCCGGCCCTCTACCCGGTGCCGCGGCCGGCCCTGTGGTTTCTGGTCGATGTTCCGCCGGAGGTGGCCTTCGCACGCCGCACCGACGTGGTCGACATCGAGTTTCTCGAGCGCCGAGCGCCGCTGTACCGCGCGGCGGCTGCGGCGCTCGGCGCGCTTGTGATCGATGGCACGAGGACGCCGGAGGCGATCGAGCGCGAGATCTGGCGGTGCGTCGAGCCGCTGCTGGCGGCTCCCGCGAGCCGCGCGAGGAGTACCCCATGACCGAGCTGAACCTGCCGCAGAAGAGCCGCTGGCTCGATCAGCGCGTCCTGACGCTTGGTGTCGTGCTGGCGCTGCTGCTCACCAGCGCCGCGTACGGCTACGTGCTCACGCGCGATCTGCCGGAGATTCTGCTGGTCGGTGTCCCGGTGGCGCTGCTGGTGGTCTTGCTGGGGCTGCAGCAGACCGAGATCCTCGCCGTGGCTCTGCTCGGCATCACCTGGGGGCACATCTCAGACATCCTGATCAAATACCACGGCATCCCGTCGCCGGCCAAAGGGCTGGTCGCGATACTGGTGGTGCTGGTGCTGTACCAGCGCTTCGTCGAGCGGCGCAGGCCGCTGGCGACACACCCGCTGCTGTGGTGGATGGTCGGCTACCTGCTGGTGGTGGCCGCCGGCCTCTGGTACGCCCCCAGGCCGGACCGCACCTGGGTGGTGCTGGTGGACTTCGCCAAGGAGGTGCTGCTGCTCTTCCTGGTGATCAACACGCTCACCTCAACGCGCTGGCTCGAGCGCGCGGCGTGGTGCATGCTGCTGATCGGCGCCCTGCTCGGCACGCTCACGTTCTACCAGGAGGTCACCTGGAGCTACAGCAATATGTTCGGCGGCCTCGCGCGCTCGACCACGGCCGCGATCGCCGACGGCGTGTCGAACCGGCCGCGCGCTGGCGGCACCACCGGCGAGCCGAACGCCTTCGGCCAGCAGATGCTGGTGCTCGTGCCAATCGGGCTGTGGGCGGCGCTGTACGCGCGCACCCTGCCGGCCCGGATCCTCGGCGGCTACGCGGCCCTCGCCTGCCTGGCGGGGGCGGCGCTCAGCTTCTCGCGCGGCACCTTCGTGGCGCTGATCGTGATGGGCGTGCTGCTGCTGCTGCGCCTGCGCCTCGACATCCGCTACACGCTGGCGATCCTGCTGGTCGCCGTGGCGGCCGGCAGCGCCTCGCCCGAGGTGCGGGCGCGCTTCAACACGCTCAGCACCCTGCTTCCGGGCGGCGAGCGGGTCAGCGGCGAGCGCGACGCCTCGCTGGAGCGGCGCGAGATCGAGATGCTCATGGCGGTCTACATGTTCGCCGACCACCCGATCATCGGCGTCGGCGCGGACAACTACGTGCCGCTGTTCCCGAAGTACATCCGGGCCCACGGCAGCAACGTGGAGGACACCAAGCGCAACGCCCACAGCCTCTACCTGGAGGTCGCGGCCGAGCACGGCGTCATCGGGCTGTTCACGATCGGCGGGATCATGGTGCTCTCGTACACATGGCTCCGCAGGGCGTCGCGCTGGTTCTCCGCGCTCAGCGATAAGCGCATGGCCGAGCTGGCGGCCGCGCTGGCGATCGGCTTCGTCGGCTACGCGGTGTCCGCCACGTTCCTGCACGCGGACTACAGCCGCTTCCTCTGGCTGCAGGTCGACCTCGCCGCGGCCTGCGGGCTGCTCGCCAGCCGCGCCTACGCCGCAGCGTACCCGGCTGAGGCGGCCCAGCCAGCCTCGCCGAGCGCGGCGCACCCTACCAATCGGCCCGCCACGGCAGGAGAGCACTGAGACGATGAGCTCCGCACCCCTGCGCGTGCTCGGCCTGACGATGGAGCACGTGAGCGACTTCCGCAGCCGGCCGAACACCAAGAGCGCCGGCCTGTACATGGCGCTCGACCGGCGCTTCACCGTGGTGGACGTGGTGCGCCCGGCGCCCTCGAAGCTCGAGCTGTACCTGGCGAAGCTGCGCCACTTCCACCCGAACCGCGACGTCTGGCGCGCGCGGGCCGGCCTGAGCCTGGCGCTGTTCCGCCGGCGCACCGCGATCGCCGAGCGGCGCCTGCGGCAGCTCGACGGCCGCTACGACCTGATCGTCCAGCTGCACACGCTGTTCGCGCCGGGCCGGCTGGACGCCGGGCGGCCGTACGTGCTGCACACCGACAACACCTACATGCTCTCGGAGCGCTACTTCCCGCAGTGGGCGCCCCTGCGCGGCCGCGCCCGCGACGCCTGGGTGGCGCTGGAGGGCGCGACGTACCGGCAGGCGGCGTTCCTGTTCCCGCGCAGCGAGTTCCTGCGCCGCTCGATGATCGAGGACTACGGCTGCGACCCGGCGCGGGTGATCCGCGTCGGCGGCGGCGCGAACTTCGACCCGCCCCCGCTCGACGGCAAGCGCTACGACCGGCAGATCGCCCTGTTCGTCGGCAGCGACTTCGCGCGCAAGGGCGGGATGACGCTGCTGCGCGCGTGGGGCCAGGTGCGCCGGGAGCTGCCGCGCGCCGAGCTGTGGATCGTCGGCCCCAAGCGGCCGGTCGGCCCGCCCCAGCCCGGCGTGCGCTGGCACGGCTTCGTGACCGACCGGGCGGCGCTGGAGCGGCTGTACGCCCAGGCGACGCTGTTCGTGATGCCCTCGCTGTTCGAGCCGTGGGGGCACGTGTTCTTCGAGGCCATGGCCTACGGGCTGCCGTGCATCGGCTCGGACCAGGGCGCCACGCCCGAGATCATCCGCGACGGCGTGACCGGCCGGCTGGTCCCGCCGGGGCAGCCCGGCCCGCTCGCGGAGGCGCTCGTGGCGCTGCTCGCGGACCCGCGGGAGGCCGAGGAGCTCGGGCGGCGCGCGCACGCCGAGGTCGCCCGCGGCCACCGGTGGGACGACGTGGTGGCGCGCATGGCGCCGTACCTGGAGCTGGCCGTGTCGGGCGCGCGCGCGGTGGCCGCCTGACGGGTGGCTGAACCAGGGCTATGATAGATTCGGAAGGCGTCCGGCCGGCTGCCGGACAGAAGCGTGCGATGGAAGCGCAGACCGAAGCGACGCTGCCGTTCGTGAGCGTGATCATCCCGGTGTTCAACGACACCGAGCGGCTGCTGCGCTGCCTCCAGGCGCTGGAGCGGCAGACCTACCCACGCGCCCGCTATGAGGTCGTGGTGGTGGACAACGGCTCGGACAATGACGTGCGGGCCGCGCTGCGCCAGCACGAGCTGGTTGTCTTCTGCTGCGAGCCGCGCCCCGGCTCGTACGCGGCCCGCAACGCCGGCCTGGCGATCGCCCGCGGCGAGGTGCTCGCGTTCACCGACTCGGACTGCCTGCCGCAGCCCGACTGGATCGAGCGGGGGGTGGCGCGGCTCAGCGGGCTGCCGGCGCCCGGCCTGGTGGCGGGGCGCATCACGCTCTTCTTCCAGCACCCGGACCGGCCGACGGCGGTCGAGCTGTTCGAGAGCCTCACCGGCTTCCCGCAGCAGAAGTACGTCGAGAAGTACCACTACGGCGCCACAGCGAACGTGTTCACCTGGCGCGCCGTGGTGGAGCGGGTCGGGCCGTTCGACGCGACGCTGACGTCGGGCGGCGACCGCGAGTGGGGCCAGCGGGTCTATGCGGCAGGGCTGCCGCTGCTCTACGCCGACGACGTGGAGGTGCTCCACCCGGCGCGGCGCACGTTCGGCGAGCTCGCGCGCAAGGTCGTGCGCGTCACGAACGGCATGGAGCAGCTGCGCGCCCAGCAGCCGGGCTCCTTCCGCTCGTTCGCGAAGGCCGTGATCAAAGATCTGCTCCCGCCGCTGGCCAAGATCCGCGGCATCTGGCTCGACCGGCGGCTCAAGGGGGTTGGGCAGCGCTTCCAGGTGACCGGCGTGCTGCTGGGGCTGCGCTACACGCAGGCGTGGGCGCGGGTCCGTGCGCGAGCGGGGGCGCTCCAGCACGTGCGCTGAAAGGACTGCTGATGGCATCGGGCCTACAGGTGATGATGGTGAGCCCCTACCCGCTGGAGGCGGGGAAGGTGGTCGGCGGGATCGAAGCGGTGGTCAGCGCGCTGGCGCCGGAGCTGGCCGCGCAGGATCAGATCGCCCGCGTCACCGTGCTCTGCTTCCACCAGGGCGAGGCGCCCTCGCGCACCGAGCGGGTGAGCGAGAAGCTTCAGATATGCTACGTCCGCGGGCAGCGCCGGCTGCGCCTGCTCACGCGATCCTTCCTCGACGTGCTGTACGCGCGGCGGCTGGCGCGCCAGATCGGCGTCGACGTCGTGCACGGCCACGGGCTCGGGCGGCGCGGCGACGTCGCCATCCAGATCTCGCCCGCGTCAGTGATCACCGTCCACGGGCTGGTCCACCGCGAGGCCGAGCTCGCCGGAGCCTCGCTCAAGTCGCGCGTCAGAAGCCGGCTCGCCGCGGCGACAATGCGGCGGGTGCTGCGGCAGGCGCGGGTGGTGATCTCGATCTCGGACTACGACGCGCGCTCCCTCGAGGGACTGGTGCGCGGCCGGCGGGTCAGCATCCCGAACCCGATCGCCCGCGAGTTCTTCGCCGAGGCGCCGGCCACCAACGGCGCGCACATCCTGTTTGCCGGCGTCCTCACGCGCCGCAAGAACGTCGAGGGGCTGCTGAGCGCCCTCGCGCTCGCCCGCGCCCGCGTGCCCGGCGCGCGCCTGCTGATCCTCGGCCCGGCGCCGGACCCGGAGTACGCGCGCGAGATCCGCGCGCTGGTGGGGCGGCTGCGGCTGGAGGACGCGGTGGAGTTCGCCGGGCACGTGGAGAACGAGCGCCTCGTGCGCGAGCTGCGCGCCTGCGGCGCGGTCGCGCTCTTCTCCCACGAGGAGACGTCGCCGACGATCCTGGCGCAGGCGATGGCCGTCGGGAAGCCGGTGGTGGCCTCGCGCGTCGGCGGCATCCCCGAGATGGTGGCCGACGGCGAGAGCGGCTTTCTCGTGGAGCCGGGCGACACACACGGCCTGGCCGAGCGGCTCGTGGAGCTGATCGAGTCCCCGGAGCTGCGGCTGCGCATGGGCGCCTACGCGCAGGCGATCGCCCGCCAGCGGTACGAGCCGGCGGCCGTCGCCCGCCGCACGGTCGAGGCCTACCGGCTGGCGCTCAGCCCGGCCCACGCGCTCGGCAATATGGCCCAAAGGAGCAACCCATGAACGACTACTGGAGCGCTCGGCGGGTGCTCGTGACCGGCGGCGCCGGCTTCATCGGATCACACCTGGTGGAGGCGCTCGTCGCGGCGGGCGCGCAGGTGACCGTGCTCGACACCCTGGTGAGCGGGCGGGCCGAGAATCTCCAGCGCGTCGCCGGTCAGATCCGCATGCTGCAGGTGGACATGCGCACGCAGCTCTGGCCGCAGCTGCTGGAGGAGCCGTACGACGCGATCTTCCACTTCGCCGCCAACGCCTACGTGCCGCCCTCGGTCGCGAACCCGGCCTGGGACTACCAGATCAACTTCGAGTCGACCTTCCAGCTGCTGGAGGCGATGCGCGCGCTGCGCTACCCCGGCGCGCTGATCTACGCCTCGTCGGCGGCGGTGTACGGCAACCCGCTGCGCATCCCGGTGTCCGAGGACGACGCGACCTTCCCGATCTCGCCCTACGGCGTGAGCAAGCTCGCCGCCGAGCGCTACGTCGCGGTCTACAGCCGGCTGTACGGCCTGCGGGCCGCCTCGCTGCGGCTGTTCTCGATCTACGGGCCGCGCCAGCGCAAGCAGGTCGTCTACGACCTGATGGAGCGGATCAGCCAGAACCGCGACGAGCTGTTCATCCACGGCGACGGCACGCAGGAGCGCGACTTCGGCTACGTGGAGGATGTGGCCCGCGCGGCGATGATCGTGGCGGAGCGCGGCGCGCTCGAGGGCGAGGTGTACAACGTCGGCTCCGGCCAGCAGTGCTCGATCGACTGGCTGGCGCGGACGCTGTGCCGCTACATGGGCGCGTCGCCGCGCTTCAAGTACAGCGGCGCGGTCCGGCCGGGCGACCCGGAGCGGCTGGTGGTGGACATCAGCCGCATCTGCGCGCTCGGCTTCCGGCCGCAGGTGCTCCCGGAAGAAGGGCTGCGCCGCACCGTCGAGTGGTTCCTGCAGGACCGGGCGGCGCTGGCCGAGCTCAGCGCCGCGGCGGACTAGGCATCCCGGCAGGCCCGAGGAGCAACGCCATGCAGACGCAGATCGAAGCGCTCTCGACGCGCGCCGAGCGGCCGCAGGCCGTGGCGCTGACGCGCGCCAACCTGCTGGCGATCGCGCTCATCCTGGCCGTCGGCGTGCTGCACCTGGCCACGATCCGCGCGGGCCACGAGTGGGGCGATGACTTCAGCCTGTACATCCACCACGCGAAGAACATCGTCGAGGGCCGGCCCTACGAGGACACCGGCTACATCTACAACCCGTTCTGGCCGGGCTACTCGCCGCGCGCCTACCCGCCGGTGTTCCCGCTGCTGCTCGCGCCGGTCTACGCGCTGTACGGGCTCGACCTCACGCCGATGAAGGTCGAGGTGATCCTGTTCTTCATCGCGGCGCTCGTGGTGGTCTACCTGACCTTCGGGCGCTACCTCTCGACCGCGGCCACGCTGGCGCTGCTGGCGCTGATCGGGCTCAACCCGTATATCTGGGACTTCAAGGACAGCATCAACTCGGAGATGCCGTTCATCTTCTTCCTGTACCTGAGCCTGTACCTGATCGACCGGGCCTACCGGGCGGCCGATGGCACGCGCGTGCCGAGCGGCTCCACGGTGGCCGTGGGCCTCGCGATCTACCTCGCGTACGGGACGCGCACTCTGGGCATCCTGCTGCTCCCCTGCCTGCTGCTGTACGACCTGCTGCGCTTCCGGCGGCTGAGCCCGTTCGCGCTCAGGGTGGCCGGCCTGGTGCTGGCCTGCGCGGCGGTCCAGCGGCTGTTCGTGCAGGGCGATAGCAGCTACCTCGACCAGCTCGGCGGCGACCTGTCGGTGGTCGCGGGCAACTTCTCCGAGTACCGCCTCGCGTTCACCATGTTCTGGTACGAGGGCTACCCGCGGATCGTGCGCACGCCGCTGTTCGTGCTGCTCGCGCTGCTCGCGCTGTTCGGCTACGTGATGCGGCTGCGGCGCGGCCCGACTGTGTTCGAGCTGCTGCCCATCCCGTACCTGGCGGTCATTCTGGTCTGGTCCTTCTACCAGGGCAACCGCTTCCTGCTGCCGCTCGTGCCGCTGTTCGTCTTTTATGTCATGTTCGGCCTGCGCAGCCTGAGCGCGGTGCGGCTGGGGCGGCTGGAGCCCGCCCTGCTGGCGCTGCTGACCGTCATGACGCTCGGCGCCTACATCACACAGATCCCGCGCCAGGAGTACCCGGCGCTGTCGGAGGGGGTCGGCACCCGCGAGGCCGCCGAGCTCTTCGAATACATCAGGTCGACGACGGAGCCGGACGACGTGATCGTCTTCCAGAAGGCGCGCGCGCTGTCGCTGTACACCGGCCGGCCCGCCGCAAGCTACCACGTCACCGACGACGACCAGGAGCTGTGGGGCTTCATCCGCAGCATCGACGCCGCCTACGTGGTGACGTCGCGCGAGGAGCTCTTCCGCGACCGCGAGTTCTTCAACGGCTTCATCGCCCGCCACCAGGCGCAGCTCGAGCCGGTGTACGCCAACGCGGAGTTCTCGGTGTACCGTATCCGCGAGTAGACACCTGCGCACCGACGGCTCGCGGCCAATGGAGAGCTCGATGTATCATGCGCCCACTGGTCAAAACACTCGTGCCCAAGCGCTACCATCACCTGGTCAAGCGGGTGTACCTGAAGATGACCACGGCGCTGTACGCCGGCGACCAGGTGATGTGCCCCTGCTGCAAGGGGCAGTTTCGCGCGTTTCTGCCGGCCGGCAGGAACGGCCGGCTCCCGAACTCGCGCTGCCCGGGCTGCGGCTCGCTGAAGCGCCACCGCCTGCAGTGGCTCTACTTTCAGGAACGGACCAATCTCTTCGTGGACAACCTGCGGGTGCTGCACATCGCGCCTGAGTACGCGCTGCAGAAGCGCCTCCGGGCGCTGCCCAATCTCGAATACATCAGCGGCGACCTGGACTCGCCGCTGGCGCAGATCAAGCTGGACGTCGCCCGGATGCAGTTCGCCGACGACACCTTCGACGTCATCCTCTGCAACCACGTGCTGGAGCACGTGCCGGACGACTGCCGGGCCATGCGCGAGCTGTGCCGGGTGCTGAAGCCCGGCGGCTGGGCGATCATCCAGTCGCCCGTCGACATGAGGCGGGCGACGACCTTCGAGGACTGGAGCGTGACCTCGCCGAAGGAGCGCGAGCGCCTGTTCGGCCAGGATGACCACGTGCGCGTCTACGGGCGCGACTACAAGGATCGCCTGGAGGCCGCCGGCTTTACGGTCACGCTCGACGACTTCGCGCAGACCTGCAGCGAGGAGACGGCCCGGCGCTACGGCATCAGGCGCGACGAGATTATCTACCGCTGCACCAAGGAGCGGGGCAGGCACCGATGAGCACACCCTCGTGCGTGGCGATGATCACCAGCGTCTTCTACCCGTCGATCGGCGGGGCGCAGCGCGTTGTGCTCGACACCGCCCGCCAGCTCCGGGCGCGCGGCGTCGAGGTCCTGGTCGTGACGCGCCACCACCGCGGGCTGGCGCGCTACGAGGAGGTGCGGGGCCTGCCGACCTACCGCGTCGGCTGGGGGGACGCGGGCAAGGCACTCGCGGCGATCAGCTTCATTCTGGGCGCGCTCTGGCTGCTGTGGCGGCTGCGCCGGCGCTACGACGTGCTCCACTGCCACCAGATGATCTCGCCGATGACGATCGGGCTGCTGGCGCGCGCGCTCTTCCGCTGCCCGTTGGTGGTCATGCCGCACGGCAGCGGCGACTTCGGCGATGTCAGCCTGCTGACCCGGCGCCGCCCGCTCACCGGGCGCCTGCGCCTGGCGGCCGCCGCGCGCCTGGCGGACGCCTTCGTCTGCATCAGCCCGGCCATCCGCGCCGAGCTGCTGAGCGTCGGCATGCCGGCCGCGCGCCTGTGGGATATCGCCAACGGCGTCGACCTCGAGCACTTCCGGCCCGTCACGCCCGACCAGCGCCGCGCCCTGCGCTCCGCGCTCGGCCTCCCGGACGGGCCTCTGGCTATCTACGCCGGGCGCCTGTCGCCCGAGAAAGGCGTCGACGTGCTGCTCGCCGCCTGGCCCGCTGCGCTGCAGCAGGTGCCCGACGCGCGCCTGCTCCTGGTCGGCAGCGGCGCGCAGCAGGCGGCGCTCGAAGAGCAGGCCCGGCGGCTGGGCGTGGCCGAGCGTGTCATCTTCGCCGGCGGCTGCGACGATGTCGCGCCATTCCTGCAGGCCGCCGACCTGTTTGTGCTGCCGTCCTACTCGGAAGGGCTGCCGGTGGCCCTGCTCGAAGCGCTCGCCTGCGGCCTGCCCTGTGTGGCAACCAGCACCGACGGGGCGGCCCAGGTGCTGCAGGACGGCCTCACCGGGCGGCTCGTCCCACCGGGTGACCCCGCCGCCCTCGCCCGCGCGCTCGCCGAGGCGCTCACCGCCCCCGACCTGCGCGTATGGGGCGAGCGCGGGCGCAGCCACGTCGCGCGCCAGTACGCGCTCGAGGACGTGGTCGGCCGGTACCTCGCCATGTACCGCGCGGTGTCGCCCGCGTTCGCCGCCGCGCCGCCCGCTGCGCTCCAGAGGGACCGCTGATGGAATCGCTCCCCGTACCAACAGCACAGGACGCCGAGGCGCGCAAGCGCGCGCCCGAGACATACTTCGGCACCGAGCATATCAAGGCCGACATCGAGCGGCGCACCATCCGCGGCGGCGCCGTCACCATCGGCTACCAGGTCGGCAAGCAGGCGCTGGGGATCGCCGAGACCGCCATCCTCTCGCGGCTGATCCTGCCCTCCGACAGCGGCCTGATCGGCATGGTCGTGGTCGTCACCGGCTTCATCGCCCTGTTCAACGACCTCGGCCTCTCGGCGGCCACGGTCCAGCGCGAGTCGCTCGACCAGAAGCAGGTCAGCACGCTGTTCTGGATCAACGTCGCCATGGGCGTGCTGCTCGGGCTCGTCACCGCGCTCACCGCGCCGGTGCTGGCGTGGTTCTACGCCGAGCCGCGCCTGCTGGCGGTGACGATCGCGATCGCCTTCGGCTTCGTGCTGGGCGGGATGACGGTCCAGCACCGCGCGCTGCTGAAGCGCCAGATGCGCTTCGCCACGCTGGTCAAGGTCGACATGACCGCCACCCTGGCCGGCACGGTCTGCGCGACCGTAGCCGCGGCCCTGCTGCCGCAGCACCTGCGCTACTGGGCGCTGGTGCTGGCGCTGCTGATCCAGTCGCCGGTCGAGATCGCCGGGCTGTGGCTCGCGTGCCGCTGGCGCCCGCACCTGCCCTCGCGCGGCAGCGGAGTCCGGCCGATGCTGGTGTTCGGCGGCAACCTGACCGGCTTCCGCATCGTGAACTACTTCGCGCGCAACCTGGACAACCTGCTGATCGGCAAGTTCTACGGCCCGGCGGCGCTCGGCCTGTACGGCAAGGCCTACGGCCTGCTGCTGCTGCCGCTGCGCCGCATCAGCGACCCGTTCAGCACGGTGGCCGTCCCGGCGCTCAGCCGCCTGAACGACGCGCCCGAGCGCTACCGCGAGTTCTACCTGCGCATGGCGTCGCTCGTCTGCCTGCTGACGGTGCCGCTGGTCGCGCTGATGATCGGCACGTCGGACTGGATCATCGGCGTGGTGCTGGCCCCCGAGTGGGCGGGCGTGAGCCTGCTCTTCGCGCTGCTGGGCATCGCCGGGCTGGCCGAGCCGATCTCGAACACGACCGGCTGGCTGTTCGTCTCACAGGCCCGCACCGGCGAGCAGCTCCGCTGGGGCTTCATCAGCACCGGCCTGACGGTCGCGGCGATCGCGCTCGGCCTGATCTGGGGGCCGGTCGGGGTGGCCGCCTCGTATGGCGTCGTCGGCCTCCTCATCCGCACGCCGCTGCTGTTCTGGTACGTCGGGCGGCGCGGCCACGTGCGGCAGCGCGACCTCTACCGCGCCGTGGCGCCCTTCGCCTACACAGCGATCGCCATCCTGCTCGCCCTCGGCGCCTTCCGGCTCCTAGGCGCCACCGAGAGCTACCTGCTCAACCTCCTGATCGCCGGGCCGCTCGCCGGCGCGGTCGGCCTGGCGACCCTGGCGCTCGCGCCGGGCGGGCGCGCGGTGCTGCGCCACGCGCGCGAGCTGCCCGCGCTGCTCGGCGCCCGCAAGGAGGCGGCATGAGGATCGCGATGATCGTCAACCAGTTCCCGGCGCTCTCCGAGACCTTCGTCCTGAGCCAGATCACCGGGCTGATCGACCGCGGCCACAGCGTCGATATCTTCGCCAGCCAGCCCCGCGCCGAGGGGACGGTGCACCAGGATGTGCTCGACTACGGCCTGCTCGAGCGCACCACCTACTACAGCAGCGCGCTCGTGACCCCGCCGAGCATCGTCCGCCGGGTCGCCTCGGCGGCCCGAGTGGTGGCGCGCGAGGTCGGGCGGAACCCGCGGCCGATCGCGCACGCGCTGAACGTGGTGCGCTACGGCAAGCGCGCCGCCTCGCTGCGGATGCTGCACCACATCGCGCCGTTCCTCGGGCGCGGCCCCTACGACATCATCCAGTGCCACTTCGGCCCCAGCGGCATCCTCGCCGCGTTCCTCCAGAGCATCGGCGCCATCCAGGGGAAGCTGATCACGACCTTCCACGGCCACGATGTGACCGCCTACGTGCGCGCGCACGGCCCCGGCGTGTACGCCGACCTCTTCCGGCGCGGAGCGCGCTTTCTGCACGTCAGCGAGTACCTCGGCCGCAAGCTGAAGGCGCTGGGCAGCCCGCCCGAGCGGACGATGCTGCACCGGGTGGGCGTGGACATCGAGCGCTTCGCCTTCGCGCCGCGCGTCCTCGCGCCCGGAGAGCCGGTGCGGCTCATCACCGTCGCGCGCCTGGTCGAGAAGAAAGGGCTCGAGTACTCGATCCGCGCCGTCGCGCAGGTGGCCCGGCGGCACCCCAACCTCCGCTACCGGATCGTCGGCGACGGGAAGCTGCGCGAGCCGCTGCAGCGCCTGATCGCGGAGCTCGGCATGGGCGATACGATCGAGCTGCTGGGCTGGAAGAGCCAGGACGAGGTGCGCCGGCTGTACGCCGAGTCGCACCTCTTCGTGCTGGGCAGCGTCACCGCCAGCAACGGCGACGAGGAGGGGCTGCCGGTGGCGCTGCAGGAGACGCAGGCGATGGGCCTGCCCGCCGTCTGCACGCGGCACAGCGGCTTCCCCGAGGGGCTGGTCGAGGGCCGCTCGGGGCTCCTGGTGCCCGAGCGCGACGTCGAGGCGATGGCCGCCGCGATCGCCACCCTGATCGAGCACCCCGAGCGCTGGCCCGAGATGGGGCGCGCCGGCCGGGCGCACATCGAGGAGCACTTCGACAACCGCAAGCTGAACGACCGGCTGGTAGAGCTGTACGAGAGCGTGATCGGAACCTAGGCCATGGCAGAAGCGGAGCTCCCCTTCGTCTCGGTGATCGTGCCGGTGTACAACGACGAGCGCCGGATCGCCGGCTGCGTCGAGGCGCTGCTGGCGCAGACGTACCCGCACGACCGCTACGAGGTCATCGTGGTCGACAACGGCTCCACCGACGCGACCCGCGCGGTCGTCGGCCGCTACCCGGTGACGCTGCTGAGCGAGACGGCCACCCGCGGCTCGTACGCCGCCCGCAACGCCGGGCTGCGCCATGCCCGCGGCGAGATCCTCGCCTTCACCGACTCGGACTGCACGCCGGCGCCGCAGTGGCTCGCCGCGGGCGTCGCCGCCATCATGGCCGGCGCCGACCTCGCCGGCGGCAACGTCCGCTTCGTCTTCTCGGCCCGCCCCAGCGGCGCCGAGGTCTGCGACTCGATCAGCAACATGCAGATCGAGCGCAACATCCGCGAGCGCGGCGTCGCCAAGACGGCCAATCTGTTCGCCCGCGCCAGCGTGGTGGCGGCGATCGGCCCCTTCCCGCACGGCCTCCAGTCCGGCGGCGATGTGATCTGGACCGGCCGCGCCACCGCGCGCGGCTTCCGGCTGGTCTACGCCCCGCAGGCCGAGGTCGCCCACCCCACCCGCCGGCTGCTCGAGCTGCTCAAGAAGCACTACCGCGTCGGCCGCGGCCAGCACGCCATCCGCGCCGCCCGGCGCGCCGAGGCGTCCGGCACGTCCGCGGCGCCCCCCGGGCAGGCCGCCGGCCGCCGGCGCTCGAAGATCGGCGCGGTCCTGCGCGGCTTCCTGCCCGACTCGCCGCAGTCGGTGCGCGAGTCGATGCGCGTCAACCAGGTCGAGGGCGTCTGCAGCCTGTACCGGGTCTGGCTGGTCGCCTGGCTCTGCCAGATCACGACCACCCTCGGCAGCCTGTCCGCCGCGGGCGCCACCTTTGCGAAGAGACAGCTTCCCTATGCGCCTGAGTGATCTGTTCCGCGAGACGATCGAGCCGGCCCTGGCGCTCCAGGCCGCCGACGGCTCGTTCCCGGCGGGCCGGAACGGCCCCTACGGCGACCAGGAGACGCCGGTGCGCAACACGGCCCACTGGCTGATCACCCTGCTGCACGCCCACCAGCTGGCCGGCGACGCCCGGTGCCTGGACGCCGCCAGGCGCGCCGCCGAGTATCTGATGCGCCCCGAGCTGCGGCCCGCCGGCGCCACCTACCTGTGCCGCATCGGCTCCCAGCGCGACCAGTGCAACGGGCTGATCGGCCAGGCCTGGGTGATCGAGGCGCTCGCCACCGCCGCCAGCAGGCTCGGCGAGCCGCGCTACGCCGCCCTCGCGCGCGAGCTCTTCCTGCTGCACCCCTTCGACGAGCAGGCCGGCCTGTGGCGCTGCGTCGAGGTGGACGGCAGCCGCGGCGGCTTCGACACGACCTTCAACCACCAGCTCTGGTTCGCAGCCAGCGGCGCGCTCCTCGAGCCGAGCCGCGAGGACGCCGTCGCCGCCCGCGTGCTCCGCTTCCTCGACCAGACGCTGGCCTCGCACCTGCGGATCGACCCGTCAGGGCGAATCAGCCACTTCGTGCCGGCCCCGCGCCGCAGCCTGGCCCGCCGCCTGCTCTCGCGGGCGCTGCAGCCGATCCGCCGCCTGCGCCAGAAGCCGCACCAGATCCGCAAGGAGATCGGCTACCACGCCTTCAACCTCTACGCCTTCGCGCTGCTGCAGCGGCAGTTCCCGGACCACCCGCTCTGGAGGAGCAGGAAGCTGCTGAAGGCCCTGCGCTTCGTGGAGCGCCCGGAGTACGTCGCCGGGCTCGAGGATAATGCCTACGGCTTCCCGTACAACCCGCCCGGCTTCGAGGTCGCCTTCGCCATGCAGACCTTCGCCGGCGCCTTCCGCGCCAGCGAGCGCACCGACGCCTGGTGGGTCTCGCAGCAGCTCAGGCGCGCCTACGACCCGGCCACGCGCCTGCTCACACGCCAGACTGCGGACAGGCACACGCTGGCCGCCAGGCTCTACGAGGCGACCCGGCTGCGCGACATGGAGGTGGGGCTGGCCTAGCCGCGCGGCGAAGGGGCGCAGCCCGAAAGGACGGCGGAGCGCCCCGGCCCGCCGCCGGCGCACAGCGAGAGATAGTGGAATGACGACAGCGCAGACCCAGCAGCCGGAAGCAGCCCGGCTCTCACCCGCCGCGCCGCGCGTGCTCGGGCTGCTCGTGGGCAACATCCACGACCGCTCGAGCGGCGCGTGGGTCAAGTACAGCCGCATGTTCGCCGAGATCGCGGCGCGCTGCGAGCTGCTGGACGTGTGCGACGTGGAGCTGCGCGGCGTGGACCGCTACCAGAACGCCATCCGCAGCCTGCGGCTCTCGAGGCGCCGCTGGCGCGAGGCGTTCCGCAAGAACATCTGGGCCTTCGAGCGCCGCAGCCGCCTCGCGCGCCAGGCGGTCGGCAGGCACCCCGAGGCCGACGTGGTGCTGCAGCACGGCGCGATCTTCCACGCCCACGGCGCCGGCGCGCCGGTGGTGCTCTACTGCGACTTCACCTACCGCCTCGCCCAGCGCGAGGACCACTGGCGCAACCCGCTCGCCGCCGGCGCTGCGAGCGAGCGCTGGGACGAGCTCGAGCGCCAGGCGTATCACGCCGCGGCCCTGGTGCTCACCCGCAGCGAGCACACCCGCCGCTCGCTGCTGGAGGACTACGCCGTGCCCGCCGAGCGCACCGCCGTTGTCGGCGGCGGCGTCAACTTCGAGCGCCTGCCGCCCGCCGCGCCCATCGCCGCCGAGCCGCGCGTGCTGTTCATCGGCCGGGACTTCGAGCGCAAGGGCGGCGACCTCCTGGTGGCCGCGTTCGCCCGCGCGCGCGAGCGCGTCCCCGAGGCCGAGCTGTGGCTCGTCACCGACGAGACGGGCATCGGCGGCCCGGGCATCCGCCGCATCCCGCCGACCTACGACCGCGATGTGATCGCCGCGCTGTACCGCAGCGCCAGCGTCTTCGCCATGCCGTCGCGCTGCGAGACGTGGGGCGATGTGCTGCTGGAGGCGATGGCCTACGGGCTGCCCTGCCTGGGCGCCGCCGTCGACGCCATGCCGGAGATCGTCCAGCACGGCCAGACCGGCCTGCTCGCGCCGCGGGACGACGTGGGCGCCCTGGTGGACGCGCTCACGACGCTGCTCACCGATGCGGAGCTGCGCCAGCGCATGGGGGCCGCCGGGCGGCAGCGGGTGGAGTCAACCTTCACCTGGGGGCATGTCGCGGACCGCATCGTGCCGCTGCTCGCGCGGGCGGCCGCATCCGGGCCGGGGGATCGGCCAGTCTAGCTTCGAAGCGATGGCGGGCGCTAGCCGCCCGGCTGCGCGTCGAACGGCGCGAGCGCCGCCCCCGCCAGCCGCTCCAGCTCCGCGAGCGCCGCCCGCGCCGCCGCGTGGGCCTGCGGGTCGCTCCGGTCCAGGCCGAGCGCGGCGAACTCCTCCTCGTCGAGTATGAGGATGCGCCGCCGGTCCGGCGAGACAAACAGGTCGAGCGCCAGGTCCTCGGAGACGACCGTGTGCTCCGAAATGCGCGCCGGCCGCGTCACGTTGCAGTACCAGCCCTTCAGCGCGCCGTGCTCGGAGCGCAGCTCGAACACGTTGTACCAGCGGTCGGCGTAGAAGTGCTCCAGGAACACATCGCCCGGCTCGAACACCACATACCCCAGGTCGAGCCGGCCCCGCTCCCACGGCGCCCGCACGAGGACGTACCCCGGCTCCGCCCGCAGCAGCTCCCCGCTGTAGGTCACCGTCTGCCCCTTGTCCGGCTTGACCAGATGGATGGTGATCTGCTTCACACGTTTGGCGTGGGCATCTAGAGGTAGTTTCGCCGCAGCAGCGCCCGCAGCTTGGCGCGCGTCTCGGCCCGCAGCAGGCGCGCGACGAGGGACGCGCAGAACAGCGCGAGCAGGCCGAGCAGCGACGTGCGCGGCCGCACCATCTCGCGCAGCGTCTCCGGGTCGCGCAGCTGCAGCGGCGACTCGTCGCGCACCTCGATCGACAGGTTGCCGTGCCACTCCAGCTCAACCCAGAACAAGTCCGGCATGCTGCGCTGGAAGAAGTAGTAGGCCGGGTTGTACTCGTAGAGGTAGTCGAACAGCTCGCCGAACGGCTCGTGCGGCTCGCGCGGGTGCAGCACCAGCGTGTCGCCCACCAGGTTCACATACCAGCGGTGGAACGACCAGTGGAAGAGGCGCTCGGCGATCTCGGAGGGGCTCTGGATGTAGCCGGCGGCGCTCACGCGCATCAGCTCGCGCGCGAACTGCTGCGGGTCATCCATGTGCTCGAGGATGTGCGAGCAGATCGTGTACGCGAAGGCGCCGTCCTTGAACGGCAGGTGGTGCGCGTCGGCAACCACGAACGGCCGGTCAACCACCAGGTCGCCGCCCCGCTCGCGGTTGTCCGCCCCGAGGTAGCGGTCCACAAGCACATCCGAGCGCGGGTTGGGGTTGTCGCCGCTGCCGATCTCGAGGACCAGGCCGGTTGGAGGCGGGTTCAGCTTCTGCTTCATATCACTCGTTCCGCCGCTCACGCGAGCCGGGGCGTCCGAGGGGCATGTGGCCCGCCGAGGCCCTTCTTTTCTCGCTGCGAAGAAGGGCTCCGGGAGCTTATCCTCCCCAAACCCCTCCGGAAATGCGCGGGCAGGGCAACCGCGTCAGCGCCCCTCGGGGAGATGTGGAGGCCCGCCGGCGCTCGCGGAAAGTAGGGATCGCGGGAAGGACAGGCCTCCCCGCGATCCCGCCACCGCGCAACTCCTGTCAGTTGAGGTCGTCCCCGCTCAGGCTGTCGCGCAGGATATCGATGTGCTCCAGGGCCAGCCCGGTCCCGATCGCCACGCAGTTCGCCGGCTGGTCCGCCACATAGCACGGGACCCCGGTGACCTCGGTGAGCAGCTCGTTGATCCGGCGCAGCATCGCGCCGCCGCCGGTCATGATCATCCCCTTGTCGATGATATCCGACGACAGCTCGGGGGGCGTCTCGGAGAGCACCGTGCGCACGGCGTTCACCACCGCCTCGAGCGGCTCCTGGATCGCCTCGGTGATCTCGTTGGAGTTGACCTCGATCGTGCGCGGCAGGCCGGCCACCTGGTCACGCCCGCGCACCTGCATGGAGAGCGGCCGCTCGAGCGGCAGCGCCGAGCCGATCTCGATCTTGATGCTCTCGGCGGTTCGCTCGCCGATCAGCACGTTGTACTTGCGCTTGATGTACGCGGCGATCGTCTCGTCGAACTTGTTGCCGCCCACCCGCACCGAGTGGCTGACGACGATATCGTTGAGCGAGATCACCGCCACCTCGGTCGTGCCACCGCCGATGTCGATGATCATGTTGCCCGAGGGCTGGGCCACGGGGATGTTCGCGCCGATCGCCGCCGCCAGCGGCTCGCGGATCAGGTACGCCTGGCGCGCGCCGGCCGCCAGCGCCGCCTCCCGCACCGCGCGCATCTCGACCGTCGTCACGCCGGCCGGGATGCAGACCATCACCTCCGGCTTGCTGACGCTCAGCCGGCCGTTGGCCTTGCCGATGAAGTGTCGCAGCATCGCCTCGGTGATGTCGTAGTCGGCGATCACGCCGTCGCGCAGCGGCCGCACCACCTCGATGCTCTCGGGCTCGCGGCCCAGCATGGCAAGCGCATCCGCCCCAACCGCCTTGATGCGGTAGTCCTTCGTCGAAAGGGCCACCACCGAAGGCTCGGAGAGGACGATGCCGCGCCCCTTGACATACACCAGGACGTTCGCCGTGCCGAGGTCGATACCGATTTTCCGTGCCATACCAGTACGGGCGGTGCGCACCGCCCGCCGTTGGAGCGCGGGGAAGGCGCAGCGCTACGCCTCCCCTGCGCCCTTACGACTGCCGCCTGATCTTCCGCAGGCCGGCTACCTTCAGCTCCACCAGCGCCCGCCGCAGCTCGGCCTCGGCCAGGGCCATCTCCCGCTCGCTGCGGCGCTGCGCGATAATCTCCTCGGCGCGCCGGCGCGCCTCTTCGGCCCGCGCCTCATCGATCTCATCGGCCCGCAGCGCCGTGTCGGCCAGGATGGTCACCCGGTTCGGCAGCACCTCGAGGAAGCCGCCCGACACTGCGAACGGCGTCACCTCGCCGTTCTTGATGATATCCAGCTCGCCGGCATCCAGCAGCGTCAGCAGCGGCATGTGGCGCGGCAGAATACCGATCCGCCCGTCCTTAGTCGGGGCGTTGATCTGATCCACCTCGTCCGAGAGCACCACGCGCTCGGCGGTGACGATCTCCAGGTGCATGGGCATACGCCACCTCCAGGAGTCAGTCGCCAGTAGTCAGCAGCCGCTCCGCACTGCCGGGCCGCAGCGCGCGCTGGCTACTGGCTACTGACGACTGGACACTCACTACTTCTGGGCCTGCTCGTAGGCCTGGATCACGTCGTCGAGGCCGCCCTGCAGCAGGAAGTAGGACTCGGGGATGTGGTCCACCTCGCCCGCCAGCAGCCGCGCGAAGCTCGACACCGTCTCGCTGATCGGCACGTACTTGCCCGGCCGCCCGGTGAACTGCTGCGCCACCGTGAACGGCTGGCTGAAGAAGCGCTCGATCTTGCGCGCCCGCGCCACCGTCAGCTTGTCCTCGTCGCTCAGCTCCTCGACGCCGAGGATGGCGATGATGTCCTGCAGGTCCTTGTAGCGCTGCAGGATACGCTGCACCTCGCGCGCCACCCGGTAGTGCTCCTCGCCCACGATGTTCGGGTCCAGGATGCGGCTGGTGCTCGCCAGCGGGTCCACCGCCGGGTAGATGCCCTTCGCGGCGATCGACCGCTCCAGCGAGATCGTCGCGTCCAGGTGCGCGAAGGTCGTCGCCGGCGCCGGGTCGGTGTAGTCGTCCGCCGGCACGTACACCGCCTGCATCGAGGTGATCGAGCCGCGCCGCGTACTGGTGATGCGCTCCTGCAGCTCGCCCATCTCGGTGCCGAGCGTCGGCTGGTAGCCCACCTGCGAGGGCATGCGCCCCAGCAGCGCCGACACCTCGCTCCCGGCCTGCACGAAGCGGAAGATGTTGTCGATGAACAGCAGGATGTCGCGCCCCTCGTCGCGGAAGTACTCGGCCATGGTCATGGCGGTGAGCGCCACGCGCAGGCGCGCCCCGGGCGGCTCGTTCATCTGGCCGAACACCATCACGGTCTTGTCGAACACGGTGGTGTTCTCGTCGATGCGAGCGTCCATCATCTCGTGGATGAGGTCGTTGCCCTCGCGCGAGCGCTCGCCCACGCCGGCGAACACCGAGAAGCCGCTCTGCTCCTTGGCGACGTTGGCGATCAGCTCCTGGATGACCACCGTCTTGCCCACCCCGGCGCCGCCGAAGATCCCGGTCTTGCCGCCGCGGGTGAAGGGGGCGATCAGGTCGATGACCTTGATGCCGGTCTCGAAGATCTGCGCCTGGGTGGACTGCTCGGACAGCGCGGGCGGCGACTGGTGGATCGGCCGGCGCTCGGCGGTCTCCACCGGCCCCTTGCCGTCGATCGGGTCGCCCAGCACGTCGAAGACTCGCCCGAGGGTCGCCGGACCGACCGGCACCGCGATCGGCCGGCCGGTGTCGCGCACGAGCATGCCGCGCCGCAGGCCGTCGGTGGTGCTCATCGCCACCGCCTTGACGGCGCCGCCGCCCAGGTGCTGCTGGACCTCAGCCACCAGGCGGCCGCCATCCGGCAGGGGGATCTCGATCGCATTATAGATCTCGGGCGTGGCGTTCTCCGGGAAGCGGGCGTTCACCACCACGCCGATAATATCAGTTATCTCTCCGGTCGCTCCAGTCGTTGCGGTCATCACTGCCTCCATTTCAGATTGCAGATAGTAGCTTGTAGATTGTCGGCGCGGCTGGAGTGCTGTACCGCATACCGCTTCCCTCGGTCAGCCGAGGCCGCAGCAACAGTCAGGCGTGGTAGATGCTCGAGCCCATCTGCAATCCACAATCTACATTTCCGCCAGCGCCTGGGCGCCCGAGGCGATCTCGGACACCTCTTTGGTGATATTGGCCTGGCGCGTCTTGTTGTAGGTGAGCGTCAGGTCGCGCCGCAGCTCCTTGGCGTTGTCGGTCGCGTTGCGCATCGCCACCATGCGCGCGCTGTGCTCGCTGGCGATCGACTCGAGGATCGCCTGGTACAGCTGCACCTCGACGAAGCGCGGCAGCAGCTCGTTCAGCACGGCGTCCTCGTCCGGCTCGTAGTTGTACGGGATGCGGCGCTCCGCCGGCTCCGCCGGCGCCTCCACCGGCAGCAGCCGCTTCAGCGTCGGCCGCTGCACCAGCGTGTTGACGAACTGGCTGTAGATCACGTACGCCTCGTCGTAGCGCCCCTCCTGGAAGCCGGTGATCAGGTTGGTGGCGATGCCCAGCACGTCGACCAGGTGCGGGTAGTCGCCGAGGCGCGTCACCTCGGCCACCAGGTTCTGCCGCGAGCGCGCCAGGAAGTCGCGCCCCTTCTTGCCGACCGCCAGCACATCCACCTCTTGGCCGCGCTCGCGCGCCTCCAGCAGGAAGCGCGACGTCCGCCTGAGCACGTTGGTCACCAGGCTGCCGCACAGCCCGCGGTCCGGCGTCACCACCACCAGCGCCACGCCGCGCACGTTCGGGCGCACCTCGAGCAGCGTGCCGCGCCGCGAGCCGACCTGGCGCGCCGTCAGCTCGCCCATCACGTCCAGCAGCCGGTCGGCGTACGGCCGGGTCGCGAGCACGTTGCGCTGGGCCCGGCGCATCTTGGAGGCCGAGACCATCTCCATCGCGCGCGTGATCTGCGCCAGGTTGGCAACCGAGCGGATGCGGCGCCGGATTTCGCGTGTACTTGGCATATCAGTGTCCAGTGTAGAGTAGCCAGTACTCAGCACCCGCTGCGCGGCGGAACGTCGCTCGCAGCGTGTGGAGCAGCCGCCGCTGCCGCGCCGAGCGGCGCAGAGCAGCGCGCGGCTGGTCCCTGACTACTGGCTACCGACTACTCCGAGTAGTTGCTCATCTGCTTGAACTCGGTGATCGCCGCCTCCATCGCCTGCTTCAGCTCCGGCTGCGGGAACTTGCGGTCGAGCCGCTGCTCGAAGATCGCCCGCCCGACCTCGGGGTGCGCGGTGTGCAGGAAGTTCAGGAAGTCCTGCTTCCACTGCGTGATCGCCGAGACCGGCACGTCGTCCAGGTAGCCGTTGATGCCGGCGTACAGCACCATCACCTGGTCCTCGAGCGGGTAGGGCTGGTACTGCGGCTGCTTCAGCAGCTCCTGCAGGCGCAGGCCGCGGTCGATCTGCGCCCTGGTCGTGGCGTCCAGGTCCGAGGCGAACTGCGCGAACGCCGCCAGGTCGCGGTACTGCTGCATCTCCAGCTTCAGGCGGTCCGACACCGAGCGGATGGCGCGCGTCTGCGCCGCGCCGCCCACGCGGCTCACCGAGATACCGACGTTCAGCGCGGGCCGGATGCCGGCGTTGAACAGGTCGGCCTCAAGGTAGATCTGGCCGTCGGTGATCGAGATCACGTTGGTCGGGATGTAGGCCGACACGTCGTTGGCCTGCGTCTCGATGATCGGCAGCGCGGTGAGCGAGCCACCGCCGTAGTCCTCGTTGAGGCGCGCCGCGCGCTCGAGCAGGCGCGAGTGCAGGTAGAACACGTCGCCCGGGTAGGCCTCGCGGCCCGGCGGGCGGCGCAGCAGCAGCGACACCTGGCGGTACGCGGTGGCGTGCTTGGAGAGGTCGTCGTAGACGATCAGGGCGTCCTTCACCAGCTCGCCGCCGATCATCACGCCGTTCTCCATGATCTCCTCGCCCATCGCGCAGCCGGCGTAGGGGGCGATCCACTGCAGCGCGGCCGACTCCGAGGCGGTGGCCGAGACGACCGTGGTGTACTCCATCGCGCCGTAGCGCTCCAGGGTGCCGACGATCTGGGCCACCTGGGCGCGCTTCTGGCCGATCGCCACGTAGATACAGGCCATGCCCTTGCCGCGCTGGTTGATGATCGCGTCGAGCGCCACCGCCGTCTTACCGGTCTGGCGGTCGCCGATGATCAGCTCGCGCTGGCCCCGGCCGATCGGGATCATCGCGTCGATCGCGATGATGCCGGTCTGCACCGGCGTGTCCACCGACTTGCGCGTGATCACGCCCGGCGCGATGCGCTCGATCGGCCGCGTGGCGGTGGCCTCGATCGGGCCCTTGTCGTCGATCGGCTGGCCGAGGGCGTTGACCACCCGGCCGATCAGCGCCTGGCCCACCGGGACCGAGATGATCTTGCCGGTGGAGTTGACCTGGTCGCCCTCCTCGATCGTGGTGTACTCGCCGAGGATCACGGCGCCCACGGAGTCGCGCTCCAGGTTCAGCGCCACGCCGAGGATCGGCTCGGGGCGGCCGGCCTTCACCGGGAACTCGAGCAGCTCGGAGGCCATGACGTTCTCGAGGCCCGTGATACGCGCAACGCCGTCACCGACCATCGAGACGGTGCCGACGTTGACCATCCGCGGGCGCAGGTCTACGCCTTCCTGTATGCTTCGCAGCAGTCTCTCGTAGAGATCCTGGGTAACTGTCATTGTCTTTGCCCCTTAGCTCGTCAGCATGCTGCGCTGGATGGCGCTCAGACGTGTGCGCAGGCTGTTATCCAGCACCTGGTCGCCGACGCGAATAATCAGCCCGCCGATCAGCGATGGATCGACGCTGAAGTGCAGCTCCAGCCGCTCGCCGTAGCGCGCCTGCAGCTCTTGGGTGATCCGCGCGCGCTGGGCCTCGGTGAGCTCCACCGGGCTAATAATCTCGCCATCCAGCGGCCGCTGCGCCGCTGACTGCGCGTACTGCTCGAACGCCTGCACCACGGCCGGCAGGCGATCGAGCCGCTTCTCAGCCGCGAGCGCCATCAGCAGGTTGCGCACCTCGCGCGGCGCGTCAGCCGGCAGCAGCGCGGCGAGCCGCTCGCTCGTCATCTCGCCGGAGCTGCCGTCCACCGAGCGCGCCGCCGTCCGCAGCGCCTGCAGCGCCTGGCTCACAAGCGCGTCGTACAGCGCCCGCGCGATCACCTGGGCCTCAGATGTACTCACGCTCTACCTCATTCTCGATCTCAGATTGTAGACTGGAGATTGTCAGGGCTGGCCGGCGGCTGCGCTGGCCGATCTCTGCACGCTACAATCTGCAATCTCCAATCTAGTTCCTCCGCCCCAGGCTCGCGAGGGACTCCTCGATCAGGCGGTCGTGGTTGGACTTCAGCTCCTCGCCCAGCACCCGGGCCGCGGTCAGCGTCACCAGCTCGGCCATCTGGCCCTTGAGGTCACGCAGCAGCTGCTCGCGCTCGCGCTCGGCCTGCTCGCGCGCCTCCTGGCGGATGCGCTCGGCCTCGGCGCGCGCCTGGGCGATGATCTCTTGCTCCTGGGCCTTGGCGCGCTCCTGGGCCTGCGCCAGAATGCCGGCCGCCTCCTGGCGCGCCTTCGCCAGCTCGGCGTCGTAGTCGCGCCGGGCGTTCGCCAACTGCTCCTTCACCCGCTCGGCGTCCTGCAGGCTCTCCTGAATACGGCGGGTGCGCTCGTTGAGCATGTTCAGCACCGGCCGGTACAGCAGGCGCGTCAGCAGCCAGACCAGCAGGATGACATTGAAGAGTTGCGCGATCAGCAGCGCCCAGTTGATACCTAGCTTCTCCACACCAGTGCTCCTCGTCCTCTGTGCCGGCGCCGCAGAGCCGCCGGCACTGTACGCTCTAGATAATGTTGAAGCCGATCAGCAGGCCGAACACCAGGGCGAAGATGAACAGCGTCTCGGTCAGCGCGAAGCCGAGGAACATGTACGTTCGCACCAGGCCCTCGGCCTCCGGGTTGCGCCCCATCGCCTGCAGCGCGCCGCTGAAGATGATACCGATGCCGGCGCCTGGGCCGATCGCACCGAGGCCGATCGCCAGCGCCATCGCCAGAAGCCGCAGACCAGCGTCCGTCATGGTAGGGTTCCTCCTTAGATTACGGTTACCAATGCTGTACGTCGATGCATATACGGGCCGCGCGCGATCAGTGGGCCCCGGCCGACTCCACCGGCTCCGCGTGGCCGTGGTCGTCGTGGCCGTGCGCCTGCACCGCCAGGCTGGCGAAGATCAGCGTCAGCACCGAGAAGATCACCGCCTGAATGAAGGCGACGAACACCTCCAGGCCGTAGAACGGCAGCGGGAGCAGGTACGGGAACAGGAAGGCCATCACCACCAGCACCACCTCGCCGCCGAAGATGTTGCCGAAAATTCGGAAGGCGAAGGCGATCAGGCGCATGACCTCGGAGATCAGCTCCATGATGCCCACGAGCGCGGTGAGGACGCCCTCGCGGAAGTTGAAGAACTTGCCCAGGTAGCCGAGCCCGAGCGCCTGGAAGCCCCAGAACTCAACCATGAACACCGCCACCACCGCGAACGCCAGCGTGACGTTCAGGTCTGCGGCGGGCGCGCGCAGCCAGGGGATGATGAAGTTGCCCTCGGGGCAGCTGCCCGGCCAGCCGGCAAACGCCGAATGCTCAGCCGACTCGGCCACAGGCTCCGCCGCGCCCTCGGCCGCTGGCGCGTGCACCTCCGCGACGCAGTTGCCAATGCTGCCCACCCCCGGGACCAGCGCCAGCATGTTCGCCACCAGGAAGAAGAGGAAGATCGTGGCCGGCAGCGCGAAGAACTTGTTGATGTTCTTGCGGTCCACGCCGAGCGCGAAGTTGTAGAAGAACTCGATGACCACCTCGATCACGTTCTGCAGCCCGCGCGGGACCAGCTGCATGTTGCGCAGCCCGAAGAAGACCAGCGCCAGCAGGACCAGATCGACCAGGATGGTCATGACCAGCGAGTTGGTCACGGGCAGAAATGTGCCCGCGGAGCAGAACTCGCCGACCCGCTCACCGCCCAGACACGCCAGCGGCTCCGCCGCAGCCGAGATATGCAGGTCGTGCTTGGTCATGCGGAAGCCGAGGGCGTAGAGGATGCCGCCGACGACAGCCGAGGCCAGCAGCACCTGGATCACCGGGTTACGCAGAAATCGCATTGGCTCCTGCTCCCTTCGACTTTGGGAACTCTTTCACAATCAACTATACCAGTCTGGCACAAAAAAGTCAACCTGCGTGGAGGTTGATCTGTGGAGGTACAAACCAGCGTACCTAAGCATCTGACGCAATGCAGCGCGAGTATAGCATGGGAGCCGGGATCGCGCAAACCAGCCCGCTAGATCGCCGATCGCAGCGGCCCGGCGTCAGAGAGGGTGATCTGCAGCGCCCCGGCGCCCCGCCGAGGCGTTGCAGATCGCTTCCGGGGAAAGGGGTAGAGCAACGCAGCCCTTCCGGCTGGCCCGCTCCCGCCGGCCGCTAGCGGCTCGCCGCTCAGGAGAGAAGATCCTGAATATCGCGGATCGCGCGCTTGGCGTAGACCCACACCGAGCCGATCTTGGCCGAGGAGGCGGTCTTGTCGAAGACGATCACCAGCATGAAGCGCTGCAGGATGTCGAAGCAGTACAGGTCGTAGTGGCTGCCCTCGTGGACGTACAGCGCCGAGGACTCCTGCTCGCGCAGCATCTGTGTGATCTGGCCAGCCGTTGAAAAGCTGGTCGAGAGCAGCGGGAGCAGCACCATCGTCGGGAAGCCGGCGGTGTGGCCGGTCTCGGCCAGCACCATGCCCGCCCGGTCGGCCAGCAGGATGCAGCGCGACCCGACGTCCCGGTCCAGCCCGTCGAGCCGGGTGCGGATCGAGCGCAGGCTCTCGGGCGTGAGCACCAGCGCCCCCTCGCGGCGCCGCGTTGGCCGGGCGGGCTGCTCAGAGGAGCTGGCAGCCGGGCGCTCGGCGCGCCCGCCGCGCTCGGAGGTAGACGCGGGCCGCTCCCGCCGCAGGCGGTCGGAGAGCGACGAGGAGCTGCGCCCCTCGGGCGGCGCGGCTGGAGCCGCCGGAGCGCGCTCAGACTCGGCCGGCGGCGCGGGCTCTGCCGGCGGCGTAGGATCTGCCGGCGCCGCGACCGGCTCCGAGGACTGAGCCCCCTCGACCTCGCGCAGCGCCTCGTAGACCACCGACTGCAGCTCGTGCGCGGGCACAGCGCCGTTCAGGAAGCGGTGCACGCCCAAGCTCGCCGCCTGCTGCGCCGCCTGCTGATCCGGCGAGCGGCTCCACAGCACCACCTTGGTTGCAACCCCAAAGTTCGGCAAGATCTCGGCCAAGTCCAGGCCGCTCATGCCCGGCAGCTCAACGTTGGCGACGATCACCTCGGGTGGGGCGTTGCGCACCTCCCACAGCGCATCGTTGGCCGTGTCGAGCAGCTGCACCGCAACGTCGCTACCGAGTTGGTTCTGCAGCGCACGCAGGTCTTCGCTATCACCCGGCACAACCAGGAGTCGGTAGGCCATCGGTCCCTTTGCCTTTCCCAGCTAGCACAGCGTTATCAGTTCAGTCCAGGTGGCGACACCCCGACCGACCTGAACCGTTCAACACCTGTGGTTTTGTTCGTCCACGACGCGCTAGGCCGCGTCCGGCGGCGGCGCGCGAAACGGCAGCGCCACGCTGAAGGTGCTGCCCTCATGCTCGCGGCTGTTCAGCCACAGCGCACCGCCCTGCGCCACAACCAGCTCACGCACCAGCGCCAGCCCCAGCCCGGTGCCGCCCCGCTCACGGGTGAGCGAGTCCGCCACCTGGTAGAAGCGCTCGAAGATGCGCGTCTGCTCGCGCTCGGGGATGCCGATCCCGGTGTCCCGCACAGCCACGACCAGCCAGCTGCTGAATTCGCTCGGCGGCGGCACGATACAGTGCCCCTGCATCGCCAGCGCCTCAGTGGGCTGCTGCGCCACATGGATGCTGATCCGGCCAGCCGGCGGCGTGAACTTCGCGGCGTTCGAGAGCAGGTGCCCGAGCAGCACGAACAGCTTCTCGCGGTCGGCCAGCAGAGCGAGCGGCTTCTCCGGCATCTGGCAGACCACCTCGTGCTGCTGGTTGTGGCTCGACTGGCGCAGGTTGTCCACCGCCAGCTCGACCAGCTCCTGCACCACCACCGGCTCGAGCACCAGCTGCGACTGGCCGGTCTCGATGTGGCGCAGGTTCACCATATCGTCGACGATCTCTTTGATGCGCTGGGCGCCCTCCATCACGCGGTGCAGATACTCGCGCTGCTCGCCCGAGCTCTGGTCACGCACCATCATGGCGTAGCCGAGCACCAGCGAGAGCGGCGTCCGCAGCTCGTGCGAGGCGATCGAGATAAACTCGCTCTTCATGCGGTCGAGCTCCTGCCGCCGCTGGTAGGCGACGTCGAGCTCGCTGTACAGCACGGCGTTGCGCAGCGCCGCGCCGGCGTGGTTCGCCAGCAGCATGATCGCCTCCTGCACGCCGGGGCGCAGCAGCGCCGTGCTATCGTCGCACAGCACCAGGATGGCGTTGACCTGCCCCTGGGCGCGCAGCGGCACCGCGAGCGCGTAGTGCAGCTCCGCGCTATCGAGGCGGCAGAGCGGCACGTCGGCGCCCACCAGCACCTGCTGCTCGGCGAGCGCGCGCTCGGCAAGCGCGCGGCCGGGCTCCAGCAGCTCGGCCTGCGGCGCCGAACGCGCCGGTTCGGCCAGCCGGCCCGGCTCTTCGACAGCCAGCAGAAAGCCGGCTTTGCCGCCGCTCTGCTGCAGCGTCACCCGCAGCACGATGCCGATCAGCTCCGGGAGCTCGAGCGTCGTGCTGAGCTGCTCGCTGTTGGCGAGCAGCTGCTCGAGCGTGCGCAGCCGCAGGTTGTCCTGCAGGAGCGTGCGCTTGTGCAGCGCCTGATCCACCGCCAGGCGCAGCTCTTCGATCTCGAACGGCTTGGCCAGGAAGTCGGCAACGCCGCGCTGCACCGACTGGTGCAGGTTCTCCATCGAGGCGAAGCCGGTCATGATAATGATCGCGATCGCCGGGTCGCGCTCGCGGGCGATGTGCGCAAGATCCAGGCCGCTCAGCGTCGGCATCTTAATGTCGGTGAGCAGCAGGTCGTACGAGGGATCGCGCTGCAGCATCTGGACGGCGGCGTGGGGGTCGCTCGTGGCCACGACCTCATACCCGCCGCGGCGGAGCGCCCGGCTGCAGACATCGCACATGTGCTCTTCATCGTCGACGACAAGGATGCGCGCGGCTTTGTCTACGCCGACTCTAGCGAGGGCTGATTGAGAGAGTGCCTGGCTCATAGTGCGACGGCGAGCTAGCTCAGCGCCTCGACCGCTGTGTGCGGGAGCACGAGTGTCGTCTTATCCTCGAGCACCACCTCGACGGCTGCGACGCGGACGCGCGAGGAGGGCAGGCGGCGCGGCGCGTTGGAGACCGAGCGGACGCGCCCGATCTGCCCCAGGTGGTCGTGGTCGAGCAGCCGGACGGTCGTGCCGGGCCGCAGCACCGGGCGGGGCGGCTCGATCTGAATGCCGCTTGTGCGCGCCGACAGCGGGATGACGACACGCGGCCGGCGCAGCGGCCGGCGCAGCTGTGTCTGGCCCTCGATCAGCGCCTCCTGCCGATCGTGCGAGGCGAGCAGCTCGAAGAGCGGCGCGGACATCGGCCGCACGCCGAACCCCTCGGTCACCACCAGCGTGAGCTCAGTGGATGTCTCCGGGGCGGTGACGCGCCAGGAGCGGATGCCGTGCCGCCAGCTGGCCGGCGACTCCCAGCCCAGGAAGGCGCGCAGCTCGGCCTCGTCGATCCCGCCGACGATCACCCCGCGCACCTGCTCCCTGACCGCGCGCTGGAGCGCTGCGGCGGTGATGCCGCTGCCGCCGATGACGATCGCATAGGCGCAGCGGGCGTCGATCATCTCGGGCAGGATGGGCTCCGATGGGTCGGTGACCAGCAGGTGCAGCACGCCCGAGCGCTCCTGGCCGATCCCGAACACCCCGTAGATCTGGGCCGCCGGCGTCTCGATCCGCACCCCCTCGTAGGGAAGCACCTCCATCACGATGCCGCGCACGGTGGCCTGCAGCTCGACCGTCACCGGGTCGGGCACGATCGTCACGTAGCCCGTCTCGCTGTCCACGGCGGCGATCACGCCGCTCACCGGGGCCGGGCAGGAGCGGCTGCCGAACACCCCGGCGCTCGCGAGCGTCTCGCCCTCGGTCACTTTGTTGCCCACCTCGCGGCGCATGGCGCGCTCGACCCGCGCGGGCGGAATCATCAGCGCGCGCGCCAGGTTGACCACATGCGGGGTGCCGGGCACGTAGGCCCGCGCGACAACTTCGTCGGGCTCGACGCGCTGCCCAACGCGCACGAGCACCTCGCCCGGGTAGGGCAGGCGGCGCTCCATACGTGCCATTGCGCCGGGAATCAGCGGGGCGGTGCCGGACGGAAGATGCACGGACATGCGGAGAAACCTCGCGATGCGCCATCACCGTTGGCCATTATAGCACACCAGTCCAGTGGCCGGCACGCAACAAAAGTGCGTTCTAGGACGTCTGATCGGCAGCGTTGCAGAATACAAAGGAGACAACGATGCACACGCCATCACAGCGGCTGATGCGCAGCCAGAGCGATAAAATGATCGCCGGGGTCGCCGGTGGGATCGCCCAGTACCTGGCGGTGGACCCGGTGCTGGTGCGGCTGGCTTTTGTGGCGCTCCTGTTCACGGGAGTCGGCGCCCTGCTCTACCCGACGTTGTGGGTCATCATGCCGCTGGAGGGCGGCCGCGGGGCGGGTCCGGAGCAGGCCTTCGACGAGATGCGCCAGCAGGCGACGCGGGTCGGCGAGGGGGTGCGCGAGGTGTTCGTGGCCGGCGGCGCGGCGCGCAAGCCGCGATTCGACCCGATGACCGGCGAGCCGGTCGACCCGCAGGCCGAGATTCCGATTAACAACCTGAACGCGTCGGGCGATGCGCAGGGGGACGCGCAGGCGCGGCGCAACCGGCTGATCGGCACGATCCTGATCGGCATCGGGGGCTTCGTGCTGCTCAACATGCTGTTCGGCCCCGGCTTCGGCCGGATGCTCTTCCCGCTGCTGCTGGTGGCCGCCGGGGTGCTGATCCTGCGGCGCGGCCAGTAGAGCCGATGCAAGGCCGGGGGCGCGGGAGGCCGCGCCCCCCGTGCTGCAGGCCGGGAAAGCGCCTCGCTCACGCGCTGCACGCGCCCGCGCCAAAGTTGACGAAAGCCCTTACGAGTGGTATACTGCACTCCACGCCGCACCCCAGAATGGGGCGTGGTATTGTTTTGTCATCGGTGACACAAAAGGAGCCCTGCTATTAGAGATCGGCTTCGCACCAACAATCGCATCCGCGCCCGTGAAGTGCGCCTGATCGACGAGGACGGCACGCAGATCGGGGTTGTTCCGCTGCGCGATGCGCTCACGATGGCCGAGGAGCGTGGTCTGGACCTGGTCGAGGTGGCGCCGAACGCCATTCCGCCCGTCTGCCGCATCATGGACTACGGCAAGTTCCGCTACGAGCAGACGAAGAAGGAGCGCGAGGCGCGCAAGAACCAGAAGCAAGTCGAGCTCAAAGAGGTGCGCCTTAAGCCCAAGACCGACGACCACGACTTGGAGGTCAAGGCGAAGCAGGCTCGCCGATTCCTGCTCGACGGGGACAAGGTGAAGTTCACGGTGCGCTTCCGCGGCCGCGAGATCTTCCACCCGGACATCGGCGTACAGATGCTCGAGCAGATGGCCGAGGACCTGCGCGACATCGCCGTGATCGAGCAGCGGCCGCTGATGGAGGGCAGGGCGCTCTCGTTGTTGCTGGCCCCCAACCCGAAGGCGAAGGCACAGGCCCAGCGCGAGCGGCCGCAGGCACAGGGCCGGCCGCAGGAGGCGCAGAACGCGCCGCGCGCCCAGAATGTCCCGGCTGCGGCGAGCGGCGATAGCGCGGCCGAGGAAGACGAGGAATAACGCTCATGCCGAAGATGAAGACCCACAAAAGCGCCGCGAAGCGCTTTACGTTTACCGGGAACGGCAAGATGATGCGCGCCCAGGGTCGGCGCGGCCACTTCCGCAGGCGCAAGGCCATTCGCCTGCTGCAGCAGCTCGACAGGAAGCAGCCTGTGTCCAAGGCCAACCGGCGCCTGGTGCAGGTGGCGCTGCCGTACGGGAAGAAGCACGCGCGGTAGTTTGTTGGCAGATCGCGCAATTGACCTGATTGCTGTACCAGAAGCTTCGACTTCGATAGAGATCGAGAGAGCATAGGAAACACATATGCGCGTCAAACGTGGCGTCATGGTGCGGAAGCGCCATAATAAGCTGCTTCAGCAGGCGAAGGGGTACCGGGGCAGCCGCAGCCGCCGCATCCGAGTTGCGCGGCAGACGGTGCTGAAGGCCCTGTCCTACGCCTACCGAGACCGGCGCAACCGCAAGCGTGACTTCCGGCGGCTGTGGATCGTGCGCATCAACGCCGCCGCGCGCCAGAACGGTATGTCGTACAACCGCCTGATGAGCGGGCTCAAGGCCGCCGGCATCGACCTGGACCGCAAGATCCTGGCGGACATGGCCGTGCGCGATCCAGCCGCATTTACCAGCGTGGTCGAGCAGGCTCGGCGCGCAGTGTGATCACCAGCACGGCTAACCCTCACGTTAAGCACATCCGCTCGCTGGCCGCCGACCGAAAGGAGCGACGCCGCGAGCGGATGTTCGTGCTTGAGGGGGTGCGCCTGATCGCCGACGCGCTCGCAAGCGGCGCGGCGCTGGAGCTGGCGCTGTACGCGCCGGAGCAGCTGGAGGCGACGCAGGCCGGCCGGGAGCTGATGGCCCGGCTGCGCGAGCTGCCGCGGGCCCTCGAGGCCAGCCCGCAGGTCGTGCGCGCGGCGTCGGACACCGTCCACCCGCAGGGGGTCGTGGCGCTGGCCCGCTGGCCTTCGCCCGCGCCCGGCAGGCCCGGGCTGCTGCTGGTGCTGGACGCGGTGCAGGACCCGGGCAACCTGGGGACGCTGCTGCGGAGCGCCGAGGCGGTGGGCGTGGCCGAGGTGCTGTGCGCCCCGGGCACGGCCGACGTCTACGCGCCCAAGGTGGTGCGGGCGGCGATGGGCGCGCACTTCCGCCTGGCGCTAGAGCAGGACATCGGCTGGGAGGCGATTGACGAGCGGCTCGCCACGGTGGACCATGTGTACGCCGCGGAGGCCGGCGCGACGATGCCGTACTACGCCGCGGACTGGCGCCAGCCGAGCGCGCTGATCATCGGCAGCGAGGCGAGCGGGCTGAGCGAGGACGCCCGGGCGCGGGCGACGAAGCGGATCGGCATCCCCATGCGCGGCGGGGCCGAGTCGCTGAACGCGGCGGTGGCCGGCAGCGTGATCCTGTTCGAGGCGCTCAGGCAGCGGTCACTTGGGAGAAGTTAGGGCTGGGGTTAAGGGGCTGCAAGGCAGCGATGCCGGCCGCCCCCTTAACCTCACCTCGTACTACGGCTGTGACGAAGCGAGTAGGCGGGCGGAAGCGTCCAGAGAGCGGTGGTCGCCGGCTGTGAGCCGCCGCCGCGGAACCCCGCTGAAGTTCCCTTCTGAGCCGGACGGGGAAAGGAGCTGGCAGAAGGCAGCAGGGACAGGGTAAAGGCGAGCGCTGAGGGCGCGACCTTTTCCCTTCCACCGAAGAGCCTTCCGCCGCTCCGAGTAGTCGTTCCCGCCTGACCCCCGTTAGCGGGTCCCGAGGGCGCTCTGCACGAATGGGCGGGCGCCGAACCAGGGTGGTACCACGGGCCACGCCTCGTCCCTGCGAGCGCGTGGCCTTTTTGTGCGCGCGGCGCACAGGCGCCGTGGAAGGGAGGAGCCCATGAGCATTGTGGACGAGCTAAACCAGCTGCGCGAGCGGGCGCTGGCCGAGCTGAGCGCCGCCGCGGACCTGAGCGCGCTGGCGGAGTGGAAGAGCACCTACCTCGGCAAGCAGGGCGCGCTGACCAAGCTGAGCCGCGGGCTCGGGACGCTGCCGCCCGAGGAGCGGCCGGCGGCGGGCCAGCAGTTCAACGCGACCCGCCAGGCGCTGGAGCAGGCGCTGGCGAACGCCGAGACGAGCCTCAAGCACGCGGCGCAGATGAACGCCTTCGAGGCCGAGCAGGTGGACGTGACGCTCCCCGGCCGCGCCGTGTCGGTGGGGCGGCTGCACCCGAGCACGCAGACGCTGCGCGCCATGGCGGCGGCGTTCGCCGAGATGGGATTCCAGGTGTTCGAGAGCCCCGAGGTCGAGACCGACGAGATGAACTTCGGGCTGCTGAACCTGCCGCCCGACCACCCGGCGCGCGATATGTGGGACACGTTCTACCTGGAGACGCCGCCCGGCGACGAGAAGGTGCTGCTGCGGACGCACACCTCGCCGGGGCAGATCCGCGCCATGCGCCACTTCGCGCCCAAGCCGGTGCGGGTGATCCTGCCGGGCAAGGTGTACCGCTACGAGCAGGTGACCGCGCGCTCGGAGATGCAGTTCCACCAGGTCGAAGGGCTGGCGGTGGGCGAGAACATCACGTTCGCGGATCTGAAGGGCACGCTGATCAGCTTCGCCGAGCGGCTGTTCGGCAAGGGGGTGCGCACCCGCTTCCGCCCGAGCTACTTCCCCTTCACCGAGCCGAGCGTCGAGCTCGACGTCGAGTGCTTCCTGTGCGGCGGGAAGGGCTGCCGGCTGTGCAAGCACACCGGCTGGCTCGAGATCCTCGGCGCCGGCATGGTCCACCCGACCGTCCTGCGCAACGGCGGGTACGACCCGGAGAAGGTGAGCGGGTTCGCGTTCGGCATGGGCCCGGAGCGCATCGCGATGCTGCGCTACGGGATCGACGACATCCGCCTGTTCTTCAGCGGCGACGAGCGCTTCCTGGAGCAGTTCTAGCGGTGACAGGGTGACCTGGTGACGGGGTGATGGGGTGACTTTTGGAGGCCGGAATGCCTGTGGATCAACCACGATCCCGTACCAACCCAGTCACCGTGTCACCGTGTCACCCAGTCACCCTGTCACCTCGACGTGGCCGGGAGTAGCTTGAAACGGTATCTGCCAATCAGCGCGCTTCTGCTGGTGTTCGTGGCGCTGGCGGGGCTCTACAACGCGATAACGCCGCTCGGCGAGGGGCCCGACGAGCCGGGGCACGGGCAGTATGTGCTGCTGCTGGCGCGCGAGCGGCGGCTGCCGGTGCAGTGCGCCCCGCCGTGCGTCGGCGACGTGCCCGGCTCGGGGCACCACCCGCCCCTGGCGTACCTGCTGGCGGCGCCGCTGGTCGCCTGGCTGCCGGAGGAGGCGCGGCAGATCGACCTGCCGGGCAACCGGCGCTTCACATGGGCCGGGGGCGACCAGCGGAACGCGGTGGCGCACGGGAGCCGCGAGCAGTGGCCCTGGGCCGAGCCGGTGCTGGGGTGGCACCTGGCGCGCCTGGCCTCGACCGCGGCGGGCGCGGCGACGGTTCTGCTCACCTACCTGGCGGCCCGCTCGCTG
>ERZ777003.598-NODE-598-length-67638-cov-15.350724_pt1 | contig 67638 bp, 50 predicted proteins | sample MGYA00374956_ERZ777003 | MGnify/ENA primary metagenome ERZ777003 (study PRJEB29302, sample SAMN06268252) | bioreactor metagenome | isolation source: Joint BioEnergy Institute, California, USA | place: USA:Joint BioEnergy Institute, California, USA | collected...
TCGTGGGCTGAGAAGGAGGCCCGGCCGACGGCCGCGGCGCGCGACGAGGCCATGGTGTGGCCGGCCGACCTGGTGCGGCAGATGGGCGAGCTCGGCCTCATGGGGGTCGCCGTGCCCGAGGAGTACGGCGGCGCCGGGCTGGACTACATCGCCTACGCGATTGTGATCGAGGAGCTCTCGCGGGTGGACGCCTCGCTGGGGGTGATCGCCTCGGTGAACAACTCGCTGGTGTGCTACGGCCTGCAGCAGTTCGGCACCGAGCAGCAGAAGCGCGAGCTGCTGACCCCGCTGGCCTCCGGGCGCGCCCTCGGCGCCTTCTCGCTCTCCGAGCCGGGCGCCGGCTCCGACGCCGCCGCGCAGCGCACCACCGCCGTCCGCGACGGCGACCACTACATCATCAACGGCGTGAAGAACTGGGTCACGAACGGGGACCACGCCGACACCATCCTCCTGATGGCGATGACCGACCCCGCCAAGGGGCACCGCGGCATCACCGCCTTCCTGGTCGACACCCACGCGCCGGGCTGCAGCGTCGTGAAGGTCGAGCACAAGCTCGGCATCCGCAGCGCCCACTCCTGCCAGATGGCCTACGACAACTACCGCCTGCCGGCGTGGCGGCGGCTCGGCGAGGAGGGGCAGGGCTTCAAGATCGCGATGACGATCCTGAACGCCGGCCGGATCGGGATCGCCGCTCAGGCGGTGGGGATCGCCCAGGGCGCGTACGAGGCGGCGCTGGCGTACGCCAAGGTCCGCGAGCAGTTCTCCCAGCCGATCATCGAGTTCCAGGCGGTGGGCTTCACCCTGGCCGATATGGCGACGCGCATCAAGGCCGCCCGGCTGCTGACCTACGAGGCCGCCTGGCGCAAGGACCAGCAGCTCGACTACATCGCCGCGGCGTCGATGGCCAAGCTGTTCGCCTCCGAGACCGCCATGTGGGTGGCGACCAAGGCGGTCCAGATCCACGGCTCGAACGGCTACTCCAAGGAGTACCCGGTGGAGCGCTTCTTCCGCGACGCGAAGATCACCGAGATCTACGAGGGGACCAGCGAGATCCAGCGGCTCGTGATCGCCCGCGAGCTCGCGAAGTAGGGCGCGGCCGCCCGTGGACCGGCGCGGCGAACAGGGGAGGCACCCCATGGGGCGGTTCCGGAGGCTGCTCGTGCGGCTGACGCTCGCGCTGACCGCGCTGACCAGCATCGCCACGTGCTTCATGCTCACGGCGGTGGCCTGGGTGCCGCCCGAGCGCGCGGCGCGCGAGGCGGCGCGGGCCCGCTGGGAGGCGCGCGGCTTCACCAGCTACCGGGTCGCCCTGCGGGTGGAGGCGCTCGGCAAGATCTGCTACCAGCAGCTCGAGGTGAGCGGCGAGTGGGTGCGGCGCACGCTGCGCAACACCTGCGACTCGCTCTGGCTGGACGTGATGACGATCGACCAGCTGTTCGAGCTGAGCGAGGAGATCCAGGAGCTTCCCTTCTCGCGCTGCGCGCCCGCCTCCCGCTCCTGCCCCTGCCACCGGGTGTTCACCGAGCGCGGCGTGTACTACGACGAGGACCTCGGCTACCCGACGACCCTGCTGGCCCGCTCGGAGATGCAGTACAACTGGACCAGCGCGGACTTCTGGCGCAGCTGGCTCAGGGACGCGGAGCTGCCCGCCTGCGCCCCGTCGCGCCGCCGCCTGACGGTCCAGGTCCTCGCGCTGACGCCGCTCGACGCGCGGCGGTAGGCCTATTCGCGCTGCAGCTCCCGCTGGTGGTGAGGGCAACGAGTTGCGCCCGTTGCTCGGCGGACAATACGACCTGGTAGGCTTTCTTGGGCATCACATCGCTCCTGGTGTGCTGGCACATCACACATCAATCGTTGACGGTCTGAGCAGCATACCAGCACAGCCGCTATCCTTCAATCGAGCCTTGACGGACTACTAGGCAGCCCGAAGCACCCTCGGGCCGGCCGGAACGCGGCGCTCCTCCCCGCCGGAAAGCTTTTCCCCCCGCTCGCCGGTGATGCTGGCCGCTCGACTGCCAGAGAACGCCACACCCTCACTTCATTATTACGCATATGACCCTATAATCATCCGATATTGACAAAATAGAGCCTTTTAGGGTATGATGCGTCCTATGGAAGAGCCTACACAGTTCCTGTCCCCCGAAGACGTTGCGGAGAGGCTGAGCCTCAACGTCAGGACCATCCGGCGCTACATCCGGGAGGGCCGGCTCAAAGCGACTCGCATCGGGAAGCAGTACCGCATCGCGGCCAGCGACTTCCAGGCGTTCGTCGCGCGGGACCAGCCGGCCGGCACAGCGGCCCCGCGGAGCCGCCGCGTGATCGTCTCTGCGACGGCGGACATTCACGCGATCGGCCCGCACGAGAGCGACCGAGTCATTGCGGCCCTCTCCGGGGCGTTCACCGCGAACGCAGATCGACCCGGCACGCACTTGGAGTGCATCTACTACAGGGAAGAAGAGCTGCTGCGGGTCGTCCTCAACGCAGAGCTCGAGTTTACGCGCGCGGTGCTGCGGCTGATCAGTTCAGTTCTGGCGGATGGCCCGGCGCCGCGCCTATCGAAGGGTTCAGAGGAATGAAGACACTCACGGTCTACAAGTCCGAGCGGGCCGCTCATCGAGCGCATGAGCTGTACCGGGACATTCTTCGCGCCTGGCCGATCGCCTATCAGGAGAGGTTCGTATCGACGCGTCTGGGGGATACGTTTGTGATCGAGAGCGGGCCGGAGTCTGCGCCGGCGGTCGTTCTGCTTCACGGGACGATGGCGACCGCGGCGATGTGGCGAGAAGAGGTGGCAGCGCTCGCGAACGACTACCGCGTCTTCGCGGTCGACATCATCGGGGACGCCGGCTTCAGCGCGCCGGTCCGGCCGCACACAGGCACCGACGAGCACGCCCGCTGGCTGCAGGAGGTGCTCGAAGCCCTTGGCCTGCACCGCGCCCATCTGGTTGGGCTCTCATTCGGCGGCTGGCTGGCGCTCGACTTTGCCGCTCGGTTCCCCGAGCACGTGGACAGCCTCACCCTGATCACGCCCGGCGGCATCGCCGACAAGAACATCCTTGTGTGGGCGCTTCCGCTGCTGCTCCTGGGGCCGTGGGGCAGCAAGAAAGTGCAAGAGCGGATCGTGGGCCGCGTTCCTCCGCCTGAGGCGGAATACCAAGCCCAGCTTGCGGCGCTCTCTGCGGCCATATTCGAAGGCATGCGGCCCCGAACGGAGCGCCTGCGCACGATCTCCGACGACGAGCTGGCCGCCCTGGCTATGCCAGTCCTCGTTCTGCTCGGGGCGGATGATGTCACGATGGACGCGAGTGCGATCGAGCGCCGCTTCAAGCGCTCCGTCCCGCAGGCCGAAGTGAAGGTCCTTCCGGGGAAACGCCACTTCTTAGGAAACCAGTCAGAGGCGATCAAAGATTTCCTGCGCCAGGCCTCCCAGGTTGCGGCGTAGGCGCGGGAAGCGGCCACAGAGACACCGATGCACGCTTCGCTCCTGTGAACAGCGGGGGCCTAGACGTGCATCGGTGTCTGTTCGACCAGCCGTGTGTAATGCCAGCGGTCGCTTCAGGTGTGGGAATAAGAGACATGAGGCGTGTATCAGGGAGAAGTCACGTCAATCGCGTTGACCGTCGCTTTTCCTCTGCTACACTCAGAGCCACGCGCCCGGAATAACACATGGAGGGAAGCGACGATGACGAACCTGGTGGTCGGCACATTCTTCGTTGCGAGCATCGCTTTTCTCGCAACGGTGCACTCCATACCAGCAACGAGACCGCATCTCTCCCGATGGTTTGCCCTGATAGGTGCAGGTTTGCTCCTATGTATCTAGGCGGTGCTGTAACTGGCTCGAGGGAGTGTTCACCGAGTCGCACTTGATCGGCTATTACTGTTGTGTCACGAGTCAGGACCTGCCGGCCTATGGCACACCTGACCGCACCGTTAGTGACCTCTTCCGAACACCGCTCGGCCAACAACTGCCTGCGCTTGTGTTTGTCGGTGCGAGTATAGCGATAACCTCCTATCGCATACGTCACCAGCGTGATCTGCTTGCGATAGTGAGCATTGTGCTCGGCGCCAATCTCTTGTACGCCATACTCGACATCCTCCTCACCGGTATTGGATGGAGTATCAGTACATGGATGCATGGGCCAGAACAGACGGCATATACAAGCCTTGAGCGCAGAGTGTATGGCATCGCACTCCACGCGGGTCTCTGAATCGCCTATTTTTGGACTATCCTGCGGCTACAGCAGCCCCCTTGGATCGCACGAGCTGCTCGACACAAACACGCGCCACTGACAGGCCACCGAGAGAAGTTCGTGGTGTAAGTTGTGTTGCGTCCGGCATGAGCTGCCTTCTCCACGCCTGCCAGCGGCGCGGCTGACAGCTCGGCGCTGGACAGCAGCCGAAGACACCAGCTAGGCCTCCCGCGACTGGCTCGCCTGCCGCTGGAGGTCTAGCTGCGCGCGGAAGGCCGCCACATCATCGAGGAAGAGACCGATACGCGACACGTCCTTCGTCCTGCCGAAGAGGCCGGTTGCGCGCGCCGGCCGCTTCAGTGCCAGCACGATATGCGGCTCGCCGATCGGCGCCATGTTGAGGTAGCCAGGACTCCTCGCATCCTGCTGCCGCGGTGTCTGGAGCGCCTCGATGTCCTGGAGCTGCAGCGTCACCAACCAGCGAAGCCCGGTCCGCAGGTGGAGGCGCTCACCGGCGAGAACGATCGGGTGCAGGCGCACTGCGTGAAAATCCCCGAGCATCCAGAGGATGCCGTAGACGCTCAGGGCCGTCAGCACCCACGCGGCAGCCGGGCTCCAGCGCTGGACGAGCAGATGCAGCGCAACTGTCTCGAGGCCGGTGAGGAGCACAAACACCAGCAGCAGCACCGGGTAGAGACTCTTCTGATGGTAGGTGAAGCTCCTCCAGCGGGCGTCCCGCGTGCGAAACTCCGTGAACCACCCGAATAGAGCCAGAACGGTCAGGAGACACTCGGTGACGAGCAGGCGCACGAGAAAGTGGCTCCCGAAGACTGAGCGGAGGCTCTCCGCCACAGCATCGGTCGCATATATCGCCGCTGGTCTCAGCTGGCGGTAGCGCTGGTGGACGCGCCGCAGCTTCCAAACCACGGCGCCGAAGAGCGCAACCTCAACCAGTACAATAGGCGCCGCCACCGCCTGCAGGTACCGGTGGCCGCCTGGCGGCAGGATGTACCAGACGATCGCGACTGCGAGCAGGAAGAGCGGCGCGACTGTGTGCCGGGAGAGGCGGTACGGCCGCGCAATCAGCCAGTAGTACAGCAGCGGGATGCCGAGAAGCAGATCGGCGATGATCGCGAAGCTGAAGAGGGCTTCGGCCTGCGAGAAGGCGGGCGTGGAGGCAACCCAGAGCTCGACAGCGCAGAGCGTGACGAAGGCGCCACAAAGAGCGAGGTGCTCGTCTTGCGTGTCAGTTGCATACCGACCTCTTTGTGATATGCTTCACCATCTTTTCGCACTATAGCATGCGGGCGATTCGCGGTCAAGAGGCGACAGCGTCCGCTTCGTGGCTGCCGGTGGCACAGCTCATGCCGTGGAGTTGGCCGCTTCAGGAAAAGACTGGAGGAGTTCCGATGGCGAGGTCGCTTGTGCTGCGGGACGTTGTTTCCGACGATCTGCCCGTCTTTTTCCAGCAGCAGCTGGACCCCGATGCCAACTACATGGCCGCGTTTACCGCAAAAGACCCAGCCGACCGCGCCGCGTTTATGGCGCGCTGGCGCCACATTCTCTCTGACCCAACCACCCTGAATAAGACAATTGTGGTCGACGATCATGTCGCTGGGAGCATCTCCAGCTATGAAGAGGCGGGCGTGGTGGAAGTGACCTACTGGCTGGGGAAGGACTACTGGGGCCAGGGCATCGCGACCCGCGCGCTCACCGAGTTCATCACGAACGTGCAGACAGCTCGCCCGCTCCACGCGCGTGTGGCGAAGGATAACATTGCCTCGCGGCGCGTCTTGGAGAAGTGCGGCTTCGTCATCGTCGGCGAGGACAAAGGGTACGCCAACGCGCGCAACGCGGAGACCGAGGAGTATCTGCTCAGGCTCGAGTGACAGGATGCGGAGGAATGAGAAAGGTGGAGGGCGCGCCTCCACCTTTCCGCAGCGCGTACGTTCTGTCGCTAAGCCGTCACCCGCTGCTTCATCCACGGGTTCGAGTTGTGGAAGTCGCTGATGGCGTTGCCGGGGCCGTTGATGGCATCGAGCGCGGCGCGGTCCTCGTCGCTCAGCGTCATGTTCAGCACCGCCAGGTTATCGCGCAGGTGCTCGATGGTGCGCGGGCCAATGATCGGCGCGGTGATGCCCGGCTGATCCTTGCACCACAGCAGCGCCAGCTGGCTCGAGGTGATGCCGCGCGTCGCGGCCAGATCGGCCACCTTCTGCGCCGCCTCCAGCGCCTTGGGGGTCTTGCGCTGGTCGAACGCGCTCCCCGCGCCGCTCCGCGCCGCGCGCGAGTCGGGCGGGACCTGACCGCCGGCGTAGCGCCCGGCGAGGATCCCGCCCGCCAGCGGCGACCACGGGATGAGCCCCAGGCCGTAGCGCTGGGCGAGCGGCACCAGCTCGTTCTCGATGCGCCGGTCGAGCAGGTTGTACGGCGGCTGCTCGGAGATGAAGCGCGCCAGGTTCATGCGCTCGCTGATCGCCAGCGCCTCCATCACCATCCAGGCCGGGAAGGTCGAGCAGCCGATATAGCGCACCTTGCCCGACCGCACCAGGTCGTCGAGCGCGCGCAGCGTCTCGTCCTGGGGGATGTCGAGCGCGGGCCGGTGGAGCTGGTACAGGTCGATGTGGTCAGTCTGGAGGCGCCGCAGCGAGTCCTCGCAGGCGCGAATGATGTGGTAGCGGGAGTTGCCGCGGTCGTTCGGGCCAGGCCCCATCTCGCCGTGCACCTTCGTCGCCAGCACGACCTGCTGGCGCTTGCCGTCGCGCGCCAGCGCGCGGCCGACAATGCGCTCGCTCTCGCCGCCGTTGTAGACATTCGCCGTGTCGATGAAGTTGATCCCAGCGTCGAGCGCCTCGTCGATGATGCGGATCGAGTCGGCCTCGCTCGTCGGCCCGCCGAAGTTCATCGCCCCGAGACAGAGGGGCGAGACGCGCACTCCCGTGCGACCCAGCGTCCGATACTCCATGATCCTCCTCCTCGCCGGCGGGAGACCCGCCGCTACACGACTATCGGGGCCCATTGTACTACCACGTGTGACGTCGATGTCAGCCGGGCGGCGGACTGGCGCGGTGGCGCGGCGCGCACATTCGCGGTACACTATCCCATCAGGAGCCTCTCGTCCTCGTCGTCTGAGGATGCTGTCTTCCCCGCCTGCTCGTGGGCTCTACCGCAGAGCGGCGGAAGGGGCCCGGGGACCACATCATCCCTGGCCCCGCGCGGGTGTGGGGCGAAGCCGCTACGCGAGTCGCGGCAATCGAGAGCATTGCTGCGGAGGAGATGATGACCGACAGCGAGATCGTTATCGTCGGCGCGGCGCGCACGCCGATCGGCAGATTCCAGGGCGCCTACAAGGGCATTCCGGCGCCCGACCTCGGCGCCGCCGCGGTGCGCGCCGCCGTGGCCCGGTCCGGGGCCGACCCGGCGCTCATCGACGAGTGCATCATGGGCAATGTGATCAGCGCCGGGCTCGGCCAGGCCCCCGCCCGCCAGGCCGCGCTGCGAGCCGGCCTGCCGACCTCGGTCGGCGCGCTGACGATCAACAAGGTCTGCGGCAGCGGCCTCAAGGCGGTCATGCTCGCCGCGGCCCTCATCCGCAGCAGCGAGGCCCGGCTGGTCGTCGCCGGCGGCATGGAGAACATGACCCGCGCGCCCTACCTGCTGCCGGAGGCGCGCGCCGGCTACCGCCTCGGGCACGCCGAGCTGCTGGACGCGACCGTCCACGACGGCCTGTGGTGCGCCTTCGAGCAGCATCACATGGGCAACGCGGCGGAGTGGATCGCTGAGACATTCGGCATCAGCCGCGAGATGCAGGACGCCTTCGCGCTCGAGTCGCACGCCCGCGCCATCGCCGCCCAGGACGCGGGCGCGTTCGACGAGGAGATCGTGCCGGTCGAGGTTCCGGCCGGGAAGGGGAAGACCACCACCATCACCGCCGACGAGCCGCCGCGCCGCGACACCGATGCCCGCCAGCTCGCCGCGCTGCGGCCCGTGTTCAAGAGCGACGGCACCGTGACCGCCGGCAACGCCCCCGGCATCACCGACGGGGCCGCGGCGCTGGTGGTCACATCGGCGCAGGCCGCGGCCGACCTGGGGCTGCGCCCGATCGCGCGCATCATCGGCTCGGCACAGGCCGCCGTGCCGCCGCTGGAGCTGTTCACCGCGCCTGTGTTCGCCGTGCGCCGCCTGCTGGAGCGGACGGGGACGACGCTGGACGACTACGACCTGTTCGAGATCAACGAGGCCTTCGCGGCGCAGGTGGTCCAGAACGGGCGCGAGCTGCAGCTCGACTGGGACCGGCTCAACGTCCACGGCGGCGCCATCGCCCTCGGCCACCCGATCGGCGCCAGCGGAGCGCGCGTGCTCGTCACGCTGATCAGCGCGCTGCGGCGGCGCGGCGGGGGCCGCGGGCTGGCGGCGCTGTGCCTGGGCGGCGGCGAGGCGGTGGCGCTGGCGATCGAGACGGAGCCTGCCGGATGACGACGCCCCACAGCACGATCGTAAACGCCGAGATGGTGCGGATGCTGCGCGAGCACCAGCTCGCCGAGCAGACGACGACCCAGCTCGCGGAGACCTTCAAGGCGCTCGCCGACCCGACGCGGGTGCGGATCCTCCACGCGCTCTCGCACGCCGAGCTGTGCGTCGGCGACATCGCCGCCGTGCTGGGCATGACCGAGTCGGCCGTGTCGCACCAGCTGCGCCTGCTGCGCAGCCTGCGCATCGTCCGCGCCCGGCGCGAGGGCAAGCTGATGTTCTACGCCCTGGACGACGAGCACGTCACGCGGCTGTTCCAGCTCACGCTCGACCACCTCGGCCACAGCTGACGGGGAGCCGCCGCGTCACAGCACGTGCACCGGGTCGACGTCGATCGACCAGCCCGGCGTCAGGCGCAGGCGCTCGAGCAGCGGCTCGGGGTTCTCGGCGCGCAGCAGCAGGTGCCAGCGGAAGCGGTTGCGCTGCCGGTGGAAGAAGGCCGGCGCCGGCCCGATCACGCTCCAGTCGCCCAGGCCCTGGCCGGGCGGGGCCTGGGCGTCGAGCTGCGCGCCGAGGCTGCGCACCTCGGCCGCGAGCGCCTCGGCCGCCCGCCGGCTGCGCTCGTCGTTCGTCCCGGCGTACACGAACCGCACCAGCCGGGCGAAGGGCGGGTAGCCGGTCTGCCGGCGGAAGGCGATCTCCTGCTCGTAGAACGCCCGGTAGTCGTGCTCCTGCGCCGCCAGCAGCGCGTAGTGCTCCGGCACGTAGGTCTGGATCACCACGCGCGCTCCGGCGCTGCGCCGCCCGGCCCGGCCCGCCACCTGTGTCAGCAGCTGAAACGTCCGCTCGCCGGCGCGGAAGTCCGGCAGGTGCAGCCCCGTGTCCGCCGCGACCACGCCGACCACCGACACCAGCGGCAGGTCGAGGCCCTTGGCGATCATCTGCGTCCCCACCAGCACGTCGGCCTCGTGCGCCAGGAACTTGTCCAGCATCCGGCTGTGGTCGCCCTTGCGCGTCACGGTGTCGCGGTCCCAGCGCAGCGGCCGCGCCTCCGGGAAGAGGCTCAGCACCTCCTCGACCACCCGCTGCGTGCCGACGCCGAACGACTTGATGCGCGGGCTCCAGCACTGCGGGCAGATGGCCGGCACCAGCTCGCGGTGGTTGCAGGTGTGGCAGACGAGCAGGGACGTTGCCTGCTGCGCCCGCCCGCCCGCCGCCTCGTCGTAGTGCACAGTGAGCGGCGAGGAGCAGTTCAGGCAGCTGACCACGTGGCCGCAGTCGCGGCACATCACGAAGGACGCGGCGCCGCGCCGGTTGAGGAACAGCACCGCCTGCTCGCCGCGGCTTAGGGCGTCCGCCAGCGCCTCCTGCAGCGGCCGGCTGAAGATCGAGCGGTTGCCGCTCTGCAGCTCGCGCCGCATATCCACGATCCGCACCTCCGGCAGCGGCAGCGCCTGCGAGCGCGGGAGGCCGTCCGGGCCGCGCTGCATGCCGACCCGCTCGTGCAGCTCGAGCAGCTCGGCCGCGCCGGCCCGCGCCGCGGCGTACGTCTCCACCGAGGGCGTCGCGCTGCCGAGGATCAGGACCGCGCCGGTGATCTCGGCCAGCCGCCGCGCCGCGTCGCGGGCGTGGTAGCGCGGCGGGCCATCGTGCTTGTAGGACGGCTCGTGCTCCTCGTCGACGATGATCAGGCCGAGGTGGGGCAGCGGCGCGAACACCGCCGAGCGCGAGCCGATCGCCAGCAGCGCCTCGCCGCTCCGCAGCCGGCGCCACTCGTCGTAGCGCTCGCCCAGGCTCAGGCCGCTGTGCAGCACGGCCAGCTTCCCGCCGAAGCGGGCGGCGAAGCGACGCACGAGCTGGGCGGTGAGCGCGATCTCCGGCACCAGCACCAGCGCCTGGCGGCCGCGCCGCATGGCCCGCGCGATCGCCCGCAGGTAGACCTCGGTCTTGCCGCTGCCGGTCACGCCGTGGAGCAGGAACACCCTGGCGGCCGCGCGCTGCGCCCTACTCGAAGGCCCCGTTGGCTCGGCGCTCGCGGCGTCCAGGGCGGCCGCGATGCGCCGCCACACCGCCTCCTGGGCCGCGGTGAGCGGCGGCGGCACATCGGGCGGCACCGAGTCGCCCGAGAGCGGGTCGCGCCGCACCTCGCGCGTAGTCAGCTCCAGCACGCCGCGCCGCTCCAGCGCCCGCAGCGTCGCCATGTCTGCGCCGGTCGCCGCGTAGATCTCCGCCACCGGGACCGGCCGCTGGCCGCCGGCATCTTCGCCAGGCTCGGGCAGCCCGCCGTCGGCCGGCGCCCGCTGCTGATCGTCCGCCGAGTAGGATCTCAGGAACTCGACCACCGCACGCTGCTTCGGCGCCCGCCCGAGCTCGCCCAGCGCGGCCTCCAGCCGCTCGTCGCGGGGCACGAGGCGCGCCATGCGCTCCTGGCGGGGGCGGGCGCGCTGCGGCGAGAAGGTCACGCCGCGGGTCACCAGGCCGCGCTCCAGCAGGGCGGCGTAGGTCGCGCGCAGCTCGGCGTCGCTGCCGCGCAGCTGCTTGCGCAGCTCCCGCTCGCGCTGCTCGCCGTGGCGCCGGAGGTAGTACAGCACCGCCCGCTCGCTCTCCGGCAGGCGCGCCAGGTCGACACGCAATCCGGCGGGCGTGCAGCGCCAGGTCGGCTCGGCCTCCTGGGAGACGCCGGGGGGCAGCATCAGCGCCAGGGCCTCGTACAGCGGCGCCCGGTAGCGCTCGGCGATCCAGCGCGCCAGGCGGATCTGGGCCGGCGTGAGCGCCGCCTCGGGGTCGGCGATATCGGCCAGGTCGCGCAGGACGAGCGCCTCCGCATCGCGCGGCGCGTCGGGGTCCGGCCGCAGCTCGGGAGGCGCCTCGGCCGCGCCGTCCTCGTACAGGTCGAGGATCACGCCCTGCACGCGCTGGCGGCGCAGCGGCGCCCACACCAGCTGGCCTGGCTGCACGAGGGTCCGCAGGCGCGGCGGCACACGATAGGTGAAGACCGGGTCGGCGCCGGCGAAGGCGGCGCGCACAGCGACATCGGCGAGCAGGTCGGGCGGCATACGCAGAGTGTAGCACAGATGTGGGTAGTCGGGGCAGCGAAGCGTCCCCGACCACCCACCAGGAATGGCGCCCTTCCGGAGCGCCCTACGGCACGTTCACCGACGTCTCGCCCGGCTGGAGGTCGGAGATGCTGTCGTTGCCCGGCCCGCCGTCGAAGCTGTCGGTGCCCTCTCCGCCGGTCATCTGGTCGTTGCCGGCGCCGCCGCGCAGCGTATCGTCGCCGGCATCGCCGGTGAGCCGGTCGTTATTGTCACCTCCGTCGAGGATGTCGTCGCCGCTCCCGCCGGATAGGGTGTCGTTCCCCGCCTCGCCGAAGAGCGCGTCGTCGCCATCGCCTCCGGACAGGGAGTCATTCCCCGCCCCGCCGAAGAGCACGTCGTTGCCGTCGCCTCCGGACAGCGTGTCGTTCCCAGCCTCGCCGAAGAGCACGTCGTCGCCGCTCTCGCCGGACAGCGTGTCGTTCCCCGCCCCGCCGAAGAGCGCGTCGTCGCCGCTCCCGCCGGATAGGGTGTCGTTCCCCGCCCCGCCGCAGACGACATCGGCGCCGCCCTGGGCCACCACAATGTCGTTGCCGCCCAGCGCGAAGATCACGTCGTCCCCGGCGGTGCCCTGCAGCACGTCGTTCCCCGACGTGCCAGCGCGCACGGCGACCGTCAGCGCGGCCTCTCCGCCGTTCCCGTCGCTCACCGTCACCGTCGCCGTGCCCGACTGGCCCGGAGCTGCGGTGAACGTGACGGTGGTCACCTCGCCGCTGGAGCTCGCGCTGCCGCTGATCTGCGGGTTCGTGCTGCTGACCGACACGCTCAGCGTCGCGTCGTCGACGTCGGCGATGGCGATGGCGAAGCCGCCGGACGCACCGTCAGCCGCACAGAAGCCAGACTGGGCAACGCGCTCGATCGTCGGCGCGTCGTTCACCGGCGTCACCGTGATCGTCACTGTCGCGACGTTCGATTCGACCGCGCCGTCGCGCGCCCTGTAGGTGAAGGTGTCGATGCCGTTGGCGTCGGCGTCCGGCGTGTAGCTGAAGCTCCCGTCGGCGTTCAGCGTCAGCGTGCCCATGCTCGGCCCGCTCACCAGCTCGGCGACCAGCGTGTCGCCGTCCGCGTCGAAGTCGTTCGCCAGCACGCCGTCCTCCGCGCTCACCACCAGCGGCGTGTCCTCGTCCGTCGTGTACGAGTCGTCGTTCGCCTCCGGGGCTCTGTTGGGCGACCCCAGGTTCAGCCCGACGATCACCGGGTCGTGGTCCGACGCGCGGTAGGCGTCCGGCTCGTAGAGCGCGTCCTGCGCCGGGGGCTTGAAGCTCGTGTCGTAGTCCAGCAGGTCCGGCTCATCGGCGTTGATGTGCCAGTCCGCGGCGCCGGTCACCTGGGAGGTCAGGCTGGCGCTGGCGAGCGCGTGGTCCAGGTAGCCGGCCTGGCCGTCGAAGACGTAGGAGTAGGCGTAGGTCCCCTGGTACGCGGCGATCAGGTTGGTGTAGTCATCGCCCGTGCCCAGCGTCCCGTCTGCGCCGGCGCGGATCGCGGCGATCGGGTCCTCCTGGGCATACGAGTTCAGGTCGCCGATGATCAGGAAGTCCGGGTCGCCGCTGCCGGTCGGGTCGGTCGCCAGCCACCTCACCAGCGCGCGCGCCGCCTTGACGCGGGTCTGGTTGCAGTTCCCCTGCCCGTCGCCGATATCCGGGTCGCCAACGTCGTTGCAGTCCGAGCCCTTCGACTTGAAGTGGTTGACCACCACCGTGAACCGCTCGCCGGTGGCGAGCTCCTCGAAGGTCTGGGCGAGCGACGGGCGGTTCTTGGTGTCCAGGAACTCCGGGTCGACGGCCGACGTGAGCACTTTGAAGTCGCCGACCGGCCGGACCACATCGGGCCGGTAGATCAGGCCGACGCGGATGGCGTCGCTGCCGATCACCCCGGTGTCGATGCTCGCGTAGGGGCCGACGCCGGGCATGGCGTTGAGTCCGGCCACGATGCCGCGGACCGGGTCACCGAGCGGGTCGACGCCAGGGGTGTTCTCGAGCTCGTTCAGGCCGATGATGTCGGCGTCGAGGCCGGCGAGCGCGGCCAGGAGCTTGTCGCGCTGGCGGTTGAACTCGTCCGGCTGGTCGGAGTCGGCGCCGCGGCACTCCACGTTCTCGAGCGGGCCGCACGCGTTGTCGAGCGAGCTGCCGGTCGGGTAGTCGAGCGTCAGGAAGAAGTTGAGCGTGTTCATCGCCGCAACCCGCAGGCGGCCGCCCACCGGCTCCGGCTCAGCCGGGCGCGGGTTGGAGGCGACATACTCGGCCGGGGCGGTCGGCTGGATGCGGTAGACGCTGAAGTCGAAGCCGAGCACGCCGACGACGTTCTTCACCGTGTCGCCGCCGCGGAAGCGATTGGTCAGGCTAAACGGCTCGCCGTTCGGGTGGCGCACCACGTCCGGGTTCTGGACGCCCAGCCCGTCGTCGAGCGTGATGCGCCGCAGGCTGTTGGCCTCCGCGCGGGCGAGCGCCGCCGGGCCGGGCTGCTCGATCGCCGTGGGCGTGAACGGCCGCGCCTCGCCGTCGAGCGGCAGGGCCAGCACCAGCTCGCCGAAGCGGTCGTAGTTGAAGTACTCCGCGATCACCAGCTCCTGCGGGAGGCGCACCAGCATGCCCTCGTAGCGCTCGGGCGCATCCGCGCTCTCGAACGGCAGGGTCACGTCCACGGGCGTCACGCTGCCGGTGCCGCAGGAGACGATGTCCGTCACCGGGGCGTTGTTGTTGTTGGAGCCGTTCAGCGCGGTCTGGTCGAAGCGCTCGCGGGCGAAGCCGGTGACGCGCACCACCTCGCCGACGCTCACCATGTCGGCGCCGCCGGTGTAGACGAAGATCCCGTCCGAGGTGGCCTCGTCCCCGTCACCCGTCGGGTCCTGCAGGTAGAAGCCCTGGAGCTCGTCGCTCCCCTCGAAGTCGCCGACCACCACGCCCTGCGTCGTGACGTTGCCGGTGATCGCGGCGTTGGCGCCCGAGCCCTGGATCTCGTAGATCGGCGTGTAGTCTAGGGCGCAGGGGTCGCCGCCGACGGTGGTGAAGCTCCAGCTATAGTCGGACGCCATCGGGTCCGGCGTGCCATCCCTGTCGGACACCTGCGAGGCGGCGATCGTGACGGTGCAGGTCTCGGCGTCGCTGAAATCGACGTCCGGGTTCAGCGTGAAGATCCTCGGGCCGCCGCTGACCGCCGCCGTGTGCGATCCGCTGATCTGGCACGCGATCGTGAACCAGGCCCCGGTGACATCGACGTCTTCGCTGAACGTGATCTGGATGTCGGTATCGACAGCGACATTCGCCGCGTTGTTGGCCGGAGCGGTGACGGTGATGAACGGAGGCTGGTTGTTGCGCGGGTTCGGCGCGCCAGCGACGAAGTCGTTGGCGTTGTTGTCGGTGTCCTGCGCGCCGCCGCCCTGCCGGAGCGCCGCAGTCGTGTTGCCCAGCCTCGGGGCCGGGCCGCTGCCCTCATAGCAGGAGGGTGCGTCGCCGTAGCCGACGAGATCGACGATCGTCGGCCCCGCCGGGCACGTGCCGCTCAGCGCGGCCGTGCTGCTCACCAGCGCGACCTTGCCCTCCGTGGCGCTCATCGCAATGCTGCCGGTCGCGTCCGGCGCCGGCAGCGGGGTCGTGCCGCCCGATCCAGCAGCCTGCTGGATCAGGTAGTACTGGCCGGGGGCGATCGAGCCGGACAGCGGCGTCACCATCCAGTTTGTGCCAGTGGCCGAGGCGTACTGCACCGACCAGCCGCTCAGGTCCACCGTACTGCTGCTGGCGTTGAACAGCTCGATGAAATCATTCGTGTAGACCGCGCCGCTGTTGCCGCCGCCGCCATAGATCTGGCTGATCACGACGTGGTCAGCCGGCGCCGCGCCCACGGTGAGGGCGATCGACCCGCCGCCGCTGCGGCCCTGCGCGTCGGTGATCGTGAATGGCAGGCTCTTCGGCCCGGCGGCCGTCGCCGGGTCGACGGTCGCCAGGAACGAGAAGACGTTGTCGCCCGCCGCCGCGTCGCCGTTCGTGCCGTCGTCGAAGAGCTGCTGCGACGCCGCGCCGCCGATCTCCGTCAGGTCGGCGGTCACCGCCAGGCCGGTGCTGTCCGGGTTTGCGCCGGGCGTCACCGAGACCGCCAGCAGCGTCTGGCCGCCGGCGGCGACACTGCTGGGCGTGGCCGATCCTGCGCCGGACGGGTTGGTGGGCGTCACGGTGAAGATGGGCGTGAGCGTGAAGTCGTCGATCGCCAGGCCGTCGTCGGCGCCGGATGCGTTGAAGTCGGACCAGCGAATCCAGAAGCTCGAGCCGTCGGGGATATGCAGGCCAGTGATCGTGAAGCTGATCTCCGCGCGGTTCTCGGGCGCGTTTCCGTCGCGCGCACCCGCCGTGCCCGCGGTGTTCGGGCCGACGAAGTCGAGTGCATCGACATCCGTCCAGGTGCCCGTCGTGAGGCTCGTCGCGTCAAGGCTGTACTGGAAGTCCAGCCGGTCGGCGCGCTCGGTAGCGCCGAGGCGCCACTGCTCGCCGGTGTAGGCGATGTCGAGCGCCGTGATCGGCATACCGGTGTTGTTGGTGAACGAGGCGCCGATGGTGGGGATGAGAGTGCCGCTCAGGAGGCCGCCAAAAGCCCGTTCCGTCGAGTCGGCCTGCCCGAAGCTGTAGGTGTCGCCAGTATTGCTCGAGCCTGTGCCGGCGGTATACAGTCCGTTAGCAGTCGAACTCGTACCCTGCTCGACAAAGTCCCAGCCGTTGGGCACACTCGACGACGTGCCAGCCGACGCGAGGGTGTCGAAATCCTGGCTGTATGTTGAGCCGTCGATGAGGGAGATAGTTCCCGCCGCATACGCCCGCCCCGGCGCGAGGAGCAGGCTGGCGCACGACGCGAGCATCATCGTGATGACGAGTGCCAGGTGGACAGTCAGCCGCCGGTGCCGAACCGTGACCAGCATACTCCCCCCTCTCTATAAACTTTCCCGCTCCTTGGGTGCCTCGCGGCCATCATACCAAAACTTCGTAATGCGCCGTCCCGAGAACGTATTACAGAAAATTCACGAGCGCAGGCCGGCAGCGAGGGAGACCGCGTTTCAAGCGCCACCGCTCCCAGCGTCTATGAAAAGAAACGTTCGCGGGAAACAAAAATGCGTGCCGCAGCCTGTGCGAGCACGCCTCGTGTCCGAGGTATCCGCCTGTGTCTTCGTCTCACACGCGCCTGAGGCGCCCCAGGAGCGCGCGCTGCTCCGGCGTGCCCGCCGGCGCCGCCACCAGCGTCCCGCCAGTCTCGAAAATCGCCCACTGCTGGCCATTAAGCGTCGTCACCAGCCACCCCTGAACCGGCTCCCCCTCCACAGTGACCGCCAGCGGCTCGCTGGCCGTCCAGCGCGCGCGGGCGCGCAGGTAGGCGCCGAACCGCTCGGCCCGCCCCTGGTAGATCGAGAGCCGCGCCTCCTGCCCGGCGCCGTCCGTCACCGTGTAGTCGAAGCGCAGCGCCGCGCTGTGGTACAGCGCGTTCTCGAACGGGCTCGGATAGATCTGGTAGAAGCCGTACGCCTCGTCGGAGTCGAAGCGCGAGGTGAAGATATTCCGGAGCACGACCTGCGCCCGCCCGCTCCCGCCGCTCGCCGGCGTCTCCTCAAAGGCGTACACAGCGTCCGCCAGCAGCCCGCGCGCCTGCGCCAGGTTGAGCGGGATGAGGTCGCTCGGCGCGCCCGGCCCAGCGCCATCGCCGCGCCTGCGGGTGAGCGTCTGCGGCGGGACGCTGGAGAAAACATCGGCCGGCACACGCTCCGCCGGCAGCAGCTCGTCGCTCAGCACCTCCCAGCGCTCGATCACGACCCTGCTCTGCCCGCCGCCTGGCGCGCCCGCCGAGACCTCGAGCCACTTCAGCCGCCCCTCGTCGTCCACCGCCGCCGTCACTGTCAGCGGCTCACCGGCCAGATCCGCGAGGTAGGGGGCGAACTCCGCCTGCGCGCCCGGCAGGCCGAGCACGTAGGTCACGCCGCTGTGCTGGTACCCGTACATCCCGGTGTAGCGCGGCAGCAGGCACGAGGCCTGATGCCAGCCCTTCTCGGTCAGCGCCACCGCCCGGTCGCCGCCCTGCTGCACCACCCGCGCGCCGCCGCAGACCAGCATGCGCGTCAGCAGGAGCCGCTCCCAATCGGGCGCCTGTGCGTCGCCCCGCAGAACCACCTCGCCGCGCGGCGCGTCGTACTCCCATGCGCCCCGCGGCCCGAAGTACGCCCGGTCATAGACAGTGCTGTCCGCGCCGCGGCGGACGATGGCCCGCTCCAGCGCGCCCTCAGCAGCGGCGCGCGTCCAGCTCTCCGCCAGCAACGTCTCCGGCCTGCCCCCGTAGGGCGGCAGGTGATACGGGTCGGCGAGCCGGTCATCGGCGGCGAGCTGGCGGGTGAAGACGCGCGTCACCGTGTGGCGCACGCTCCCCTCGGGCAGCGGCGCCTCCGCCAGCGCGCCCAGCAGCGTGTCGAACGCCGCCGGGTCCGCCGGGCGCGGCCCAAGAAACAGCGACTCCTGCCTGCGCACCGTCTCGATCGAGATCGGCTCAAGGGTCGCCAGCACATCCAGCAGCTCGCTGCGGCTGAAGCCCTGCGCGCTGATACGCGCGCTGTAGCGCTCCCCCGTGGCGTCCCCGAAGAACGCCTCGTAGCGCTGCACCAGCCCCGGACGCAGCAGCGCCACCCGCTCGCCGAGCTCGACCCGCTCGGTGTCACGGGACGACGGGAGCGGCGCGATGCCGCTGCGCCGCCCGCCGGTCTGGATCGCGAGCCGCCTGCCCGGCCCGAAGTAGAAGACGACCGCGCTCCGCATCCCGCCGATCAGCGCCGCGTACTCAGCGCCCGGCGGCGCGTCCAGCGGGGCCAGCGGGCGCAGCGACTCGGCGATGAGCACCTGCGCGAGCTGCTGCAGCGCGGTCGCCGGGACGATCGGCAGCTCCGGCGCCGCCGCCCCTTCGGCGAGCGGGGCGAAGTCTCGCTGCGCCGTGGCGCGCCCCGGCTCGAAGACGTTCGCGTTCGCCGCAGTGGGCGACAGCCACTCGCCGCCGAGGTAGCGCCAGACCGTCCGCCCGGACTGCTCGCCCTCCTGCGAGCCGACCAGCTCGCGCACCTCGTAGAGCGTGCCGTCCGCGATGCTGAGCGAGAGCAGCACCGTCACCTGGGAGGCGTTCGCCACGCCATCGGGCAGCCCGAGCGGGCTGACTCCCTGGAAGCTCACCACCGCCAGCTCGGTCCCGTCCTCCGCGATGCTGCGCCCCCAGCTCCCCAGCTCCTCCGCCTCGCTCGCCTGGCGCAGATAGGCCTTCGGCAGCTCCCAGGCGCCCGAGTCCATGCGCGCGGCGAGCATGCGCTCCTGCTCGTCCGCCGACAGCTCGAGCTGGACGCGCGCCGGCCAGCGCTCGGAGACCTGCGGGTAGATCGACGCGGCGTAGCGCGGCTCGACGCTGTACCAGAGCCGCCTCTCCCCGTCGCCGATCTGTAGCTCGAACGGCCCGCCGCCGTCGCTGTGGACGAGCTGCACCCGGTGGCGGCGCTGCTGCGGGTCGATCCACAGGCTGCCCTCCAGGTCGGCGTAGCTCGCGTCGGGGAAGATCCAGCGCACGGCGTAGCGCGCCAGCCAGATGCCCCGGCCCGCCGGCGGCGTGTAGAGCCGCTCCTGCGCCAGGCGTATGAGCTCCTCGGGCGGCCGCATCTGGCCCGACCCGCCGGTCGGCACCGGCGCCGCGCCCGAGCGCGGGAACACCAGCGCGACGATCGCCGCCAGCACCGCGAGCGCGACCAGCGCCCGCCGCACCTCCACGCGCTCGAGCAGCGCCCTGCGCCGCTGCTGCCCGGCCAGCGCCGCCGACTGCAGCTGCCGCTGGAGCCCGGGCGGCATGTGAATGTTGCGCAGCGCGGCGCGCAGCGTCTCCTCCACGCGCTCGTTCAGCCTGCGCCACGCCGCGGCGGCCGCGCGGCACTCCGCGCACAGCGCCAGGTGGCCGCGGATCGCCGGCTCGCCGAGCACCTGCTCGTCGTCGCGCAACAGCGCCGCCCGCGCCGGCCGGCACTCCTCGGGGGCCGATTCGACGGATAGGAGGCGCTGCTCGGTCTCCGAGAGCACGTCTGCGGCCAGCGCGTGCAGCGCCGCGAGCCTGTCTCGCGCCAGAGCGGCCGGCGCGAGAGCTGCGCGGGAGGGATCATCGCCGTGGGCCTGCGCGTCGCTCGCGGGCGCCTGGCCGCCGTGCTCGACGAGCGGCTCGAACGAGCGCAGCAGCCCGAGGCCGAGCGCCAGCCGCTGGGAGCGCGGCAGGTGCGCCACCGCCGCCAGCAGCGCGGCGTCCTCGGCCGCCCCCCTGCCCGTCTCGGCCCAGCTTGGGGTGCGGCGCGCGCCACGCCCCTCCGCCGGCAGCGCGCCGAGGAGCGCGTCGACGAGCTGTCGCGCATCGAGCGGCCCTGCGGGCGCCGCGGCGAGGCGCCGAGAAGCTTGCAGCAGCGCGTTGGAGGCGTGGGAGACATCCGGCGTCAAAAATACCGCGAGGCGATAGAGGTCATCGCCATAACGCTGGAGCGCCTGGTCCAGCGTGCGGTCGATCGTCATTGTCATGCGGACAACCCTGTCGTCTGCGTAGCCGGCAAATCGAGCACAGGATAGCACGCGGCCCAGCCAGCGTCAACCCGGTATCGGATAGCACGAGGCGGCTCTCACCTCTCGCTTAACTTCGTGGTACTATCCTCCGGCTACACGGGAGGCCAGCAGGAGGCTGCAAGACATGAACAACTGGTTGCGCTGGTGTGTCGCCTTCGCCGCGGCGATGAGCTGCGCGGGCTGCGGGGGATCTCCGGCGCCCGCCGCCGCTCCGCCCGAGTCACCGGCTGCTCCGGCACCATCGCCTGCTGCGACCGCGCCGCCGATCTCCCCGTCGCCCCGGCCGCTCAACGTCGAGCTGGAGATCGCGCCGACAGCGCCGCCGGCAGCGAGCACGCCGGCGCCGGGCCAGGCGGCCTCGCCCACGGAGACGCCGTTCGCCTACCTGTGGCCGGAGTACCTGCCGGACGGGATGGCGCCGTCCCCGGATGAGTCGCGCGTCGCCCGCGATGGCGAGCTCGGCCAGGGGGACGTCGGCTTCTTCATCGTCACCTTCAACGGCGATGGGCGCAAGCTGATCGTCGGCGGGGGCTCCGTCGAGGCGCTCGCGCTCAGCGGCACCATCAGAACCGTGCTCGTCGGCGGGCGCGGCGCGCGCCTGGTGACCAGCGGCGACCAGCGCCAGCTCATTCTGGCCGGCACGCAGGGGACGCTGTTCGTCTACGGCTCTGGGATCGAGGAGCAGGAGCTGCTGCGCGTCGCCGAGTCGCTCCGCCCGATCGACGTGCGCGAGCTGCGCGAGCGTGTCGGCCAGGAGGGATGAGGCGAGAGCGTGCGAAGGGCGTGGAGCGGCGGCCATCAGGCTTTCGCTCCACGCCCTTCACGATTCTACCCTGCGGCGAGAACAGCCGTCAGGGCAGCGGGATGCTGGCGACGGTGAACGGCAGCTCCGGCTGCAGGCCCTCGCCGCGCTTGTCGAACTGCGAGTTGACCACCAGCAGCCGGTCGCCCGCCTTGGCGGCCGTCGTCGGGTAGGCCAGCAGCGGGTCGGTCGTCGAGCTGACCACGCTGCCGCTGGCGAAGTCCTCGGCCAGCTGGATCTTGACGATCAGGCCCTGCTGGTTGCGAACGACGTAGGCCGTGTTCCCGTCAAGCAGCAGGCCGTCGCCGTTCGTCAGCGCCTCGCCGCCGAGGTCGATCTCCGTCACCGCCTTGCTGCCGGTATCGATGCGGAACAGCTTGCCGGTGTTCGACTGGACGGCGATCAGGTAGCGGCCGTCGGGCGTGGCGTCGATGCCGTTCAGGTTGAAGCCCTGCTGGTACTGGAGCGGCGTGCCGGTGAAGTCGAGCCACTCCTCAAACGCCAGCTGGCCGTCGCCGCCCGTGTAGACGCGGTACAGCACCGGGCTCTGCGAGTCGGTGAAGAAGGCGTCGCCGTTCGGCAGAATAGCCACGTCGTTGATAAACGTGGGGCGGCGCGCCGTCGCGAAGCTGGCGATCAGAGAGCCGTTCTCCAGGTCGTAGACGAACATCTGCCCGGTCGCGGCGCCGGAGACGAACAGCCGCCCGCGCGCGTCGTCCACCTTCATCCCGGTCGCCGCCGTGCGGCCATCGGCGCCGCCGGCCAGGTACGGCTCCGCAGTCTCCCGCCCGATCGTCCCGCGGAAGATCGTGCCGTCGCCGGTGCTGCTCACGAAGAAGTGGCCGGTCGAGGGCCGGAAGGCGACGCCCTCCGGGAACACCGCGTCGCCGGGGAGGATGTAGCGGCTCACCTCAGCGCGCGCCTCGGCGCCCAGGCGGCCGAGCAGGACGTTGTAGGGCGGCTGGTTCTCGGGGTGCAGCTCGAAGCGGGCGCGCTCGAACCACTGCACCGTGTACTCCTGGCCCTCGATCGTCTCGGTCTGCTCGTCGCTGAGCGGCAGGCCGAACAGCGCCAGGCTCTCGGCGAAGCTCACCCCGCGCTGGCCGTCGAACTCGAGCCCGGACGCCTGCCACGCCTGCAGGATCGCGCCGCAGACGTTGTGCCCCGTCTCAGGGAAGAAGCGGCAGCCGTCTCGTGGCTCGCTCATCGGGAACTCGTGCCAGTCGCGGCCCTGGCGCTCGAGCACGTCGACGCCGATGCGGCCGAGCAGCACGTCATAGGGCGGCTGGTTCTCGGGATGCAGCTCCAGACGCGTGCGCTCGAACCACTGGGCCTGGATCGCCTGGCCCTCGATCTGCTCCTCCTGCTGCGGGCCGATCGGGAAGCCGAACACCGGCAGCCCGCCGTTCTGCTCCCAGAACTGGCGGATGCGGCCGCTGATGCAGTACCCCGTCTCCGGGAAGCAGCGCTCGTCGGTCTGAGCCCATGCGGCGGCCGGCGCGCTCAGCGCCAGCACAGCGATGGTGAGCGCGAGCACCGGGGCGGAGCGCAGCGCCCGCCCCCACGAAAGCGAACCCTGCTCGTTGGCACGTGTTCGTTCGAACATCGACTCTCCTTTCCGCGTAAGGGTCTAGGGAGGGTGACGCGAGGCTCGGGCTGCGAGGAGGCAGCCCGAGTCACATCAGCCCAACCGTAGCACTGTAGCAAGGAGAGTGCCAAAAGCGATCTAGGGCTGCTGGCGGAAGCGCACCTCCGCCGCTGTGTACTGCCCGCCGTTGAGGTTGCGGACGGTGACCGCGTTGGCCTTGAAGCCGGCCAGGCCCGGCACCTCGATCAGCTCGACGATCCAGGTGGTGCAGCCGAGCCCGCCGACCGTGTAGGTGCCGTCGCTCCGCGTCCGCTGCGTGAAGCTGTTGCGCCCGTCGGACGACGTGACGCGCACCACGGCCCCGCCGATCCCGCTGCCGTCCGGGCGCTCGACGCTCCCGTAGACGCTCGACGAGAAGCGCGTCCCGCAGCGAACGGCGCCGTCGGTCGGCGTCTTGCCCAATATGCCGCTGAACACCGTCGGCTCCGGCACGTCGCGGTTGTCCACCAGCCAGCGCTCGACCCAGCCGACGACGCTGAACTGCGTGGTCTGGCCGACGATCCGCAGCCGTATCTGGTACCAGCCCGGCCGGTCGTCGCGCAGCAGGTCCACCTCGTCGCCGTTGCGCAGCACCGCCACCGGCTTGCTGCTGGCGTCCGGCTCGGCCAGCATCTGGGTGAAGGGCCCGCTCGCGTCGCTGCGGACGCGCCCGGTGTAGCTGTAGTCCGCCTGTACGCCCTGCAGCAAGCGCCGCTCCCGGTAGTCGCGCAGCACCACCCCGACGGGCTGCCGCTCGCCGTCGAGGGCCAGCGTGAACTCCGCCTCGCCGTCGAGCGGCCCCGGCAGCTCCGTGACGACGAGCAGCGCCTCGCCGGACGTCACGCTGCGCACATCCGGAACAACGGCGGCCCCGTTCGGGGCAACGAGCTGGAACTTCTGCACGGAATCGAGCGCCCGGCCGCGCACTGTGAGCGCCAGCGGCAGCACGCCGGCGTAGCTCTCGGACGGCTCCACCGAGCTCGCGCCTGGCCGGTCGCGCACCGCGGTTGTGCTCAGCCCGCTCACCGTGGTGCCGCGGGGGCGCGCCTGCGCGGTGATGTTCGCCGTTGGCGTCCGCTGCGCTGGTGCGCTCGTCGGCCCGGTCGTCGCCGCGATGGCCGTCGGCGCCGCCGCGGTCTCACGCCCGCCACTAGCAACGTTCATGGCGAACAGCAGCAGCGCCAGCAGCAGCGCCGCCCCGCCCACCGACGGCAGCAGCCAGGGGACACCGCGCGCCCGCTGCAGCAGCGGGGAGATGTGGGCCGCCACCAGCGGCTCGAGCGTGCAGCGCGCTCGCCCCAGCGGCTGTGCGACGTAGGCCGCTGCCAGCGGCGGCACCTGCCTCCGCGCCCGCTCCAGCAGCGCCGCGAGCGAGGCCAGGGCCGCCGGCGCCTGAGCGCGAGCCGGCACCGCGCCCTTCGCCGGCCCGGATGGCGCAGCGGCCGCCACCGAGACAGCGCCGGAGCCGGGCGCGACCACCGTCGGCGCATCCGGGTCATACGGCTGCGGCTCAGGAGCCCGAATCGCCGCGGCGAGCGCCGCGCGCATCTCGGCCGCGCTCGCAGGCCGCTCCTCCTGGTTCAGCGCCAGGGCCTGCACCAGCACCGCGCTCACCGCCCGCGGGACATGCGGGTTGAGCTCGGTCGGCGAGCGCAGCGGGTCCGGCTGGCGGCGCAGGATGGCAGTGGCGCGCGACAGCGCGTCGAGCGGCCTGGTGCCGGTGAGCAGGTGGTAGAGCGTCGCCGCGAGCGCGTACAGGTCGCTGCGCTGGTCCGTCCCGCTGTTGTGGATCTGCTCGATCGGCGCGTAGTGCGGCGTGTAGCCGAACACGCTGCCGGATGTCGAGAGCTGCGATTGCAGAGTGTGGGCGCCCTTCGCCAGGCCGAAGTCGAGCAGCACCGGCACGCCCTCGGGCGTGAGCTTGAGGTTCTGCGGCTTGATGTCGCGGTGGAGGATCGGCGGCTCGCGGCTGTGCAGGTACTCGAGGACGCCCAGCAGCTGGTCGCCCCAGCGCAGGACGTCGGCCACCGGAAAGGGCGCCTCGCGGCGCTCCAGCACCGTCCCCAGGTCCTCGCCGGGGATGAACTCCATCACCAGAAAGCGGCCGCTGTCGTCGACGAAGTGGTCGATCACCTTCGGCAGCGAGGGGTGGCGTAGCCCGGCGAGCAGCCGCGCCTCGCGCTCGAAAGCCCGCCCGGCCTGACCGCTGGACGCCAGCGTCTGTTTGAGCGCCACCGTGATGCCGAGCCGCTGGTCGAGCGCCTCATAGACTGCGCCCATGCCGCCCTGGCCGATCAGGCGGACGACCTGGTAGCGCTGCTGGAGGAGCGTGTCTGGGACAAGCATGGTACGAGCTCCGCCACGCCGCGAGCGTGCGCCGCAGGGGCGCGCGCCATAGCAGGATTATACACGAGCCGCGACGATCTCGCCGGGCGGAAGGGGCAGCCGCGCGAGCAGCTCCGCGAACCGGGCGGGATCGCCGGTGGTGGCGTAGATCGTCCGCCCGACACGCCCCTGGTCGCTCCGGCGCAGGCCGCGCTCGTCGAGCACGCGCCGCGCCTGCGCCGCGACCGCCGGCGCCGCGTCGATCACCGTGATACCTGGGCCCACCAGGCGCTGGATGCGCGGCAGCAGGTACGGGTAGTGGGTGCACCCGAGCACCACCACATCGGCGCGGGCGGCCACGAGCGGCGCGAGGTAGCGCTCCAGCAGCGCATCGGCCTCCCGCTCGTCCGGGACGCCGGCCTCGACCAGCTCAGCCAGGCCGGGGCAGGGCTGCGCGATCACCTCGGCGCCATCCGCCCACTGCGCGACCACCTCGCGCAGCAGCCCGCCCTCGATCGTCGCCGGCGTGGCGAGCACGCCGACCACCCGGCTGCGCGTCTGCTGCACCGCCGGCTTGACCGCCGGCACCATTCCGACGAACGGCGTCCCCGGGAACTCGCCCCGCAGCCAGCGCAGCGCCGCCGCGCTCGCCGTGTTGCAGGCGACGACGATCAGCTTCGCGCCGCGCTCCAGCAGCCAGCGCGTGTTCGAGGCCGCGATCGACCGCAGCTCCTCGTGCGACCGCGGCCCGTACGGGCAGCGCGCCTGGTCCGCGAGCAGCAGCAGGTCCTCGGCCGGCAGCTCGCGGCGCAGGTGGACCAGTACCGTCCCGCCGCCCACGCCGCTGTCGAACAGGCCGATCGGGCCGTCAGCTGTACGATCTTCAGCCATCTGGAAAACGAGTGACAGGGTGACTAGGTGACGCGCGCTCTGCTCTTGGTGACCAGGTGACAAGGTGACAAGGTGACAAGGTGACTTGGTGACTTGGTGATAGGGTACTCAAGGTTTTCGCGATGCAGCACAGGTTACCGGCGTCACCCCGTCACCCCGTCACCCTGTCACCCCGTCACCCTGTCACCCCGTCACCCCCGCGTATCCCGCCAGCGCACCAGCTTCTCGACCAGGCGGTAGTCCCACGGCGCGTCCATGCCCAGAATGAAGTGCGTCGCGCCGGCGTCCGCGAACGCATCCAGGTTGTCCAGGTCGCCTCGGGAGACGAACACCGTCCGCTCGATCGCCGCCGGGTCGCGCCCCACCTCGCGGCACCAGTCGTTCAGGATCTGGTTCTTGCGCCGGTAGGTCTCCGGCGGGCCGAAGCTGTTCCACATATCGGCGTGGAGCGCCGTCAGCTTGAGCGTCACCCGCTCGCCGCCGCCGCCGATCAGGATCGGGATCGGGCTGCGCACCGGCGGCGGGTTGAGCTTCCCCAGGCGCTCCTTGATCAGCGGCAGCGACCGGCGCAGCGCCCGCAGACGGTCCGGCGCCGTGCCGAACTCGTAGCCGTACTCCTCGTAGTCGCGCTGGAACCAGCCGGCGCCGATGCCCAGGATCAGCCGACCGCCGCTGATGTGGTCCACGGTGCGCGCCATGTCCGCCAGGAGCTGGGGATTGCGGTAGCTGTTGCACGTCACCAGGCAGCCGATCTCAGCCCGGCTCGTGAGCACCGCCATCGCCGTGAGCAGCGTCCAGCCCTCGAAGTGATTGCCGTTCGGGTCGCCGGAGAGCGGGAAGAAGTGGTCCCAGTTCCAGATCGTGTCCACGCCGAGCGCCTCGACCTGCCGGGCGGCCTCGGCGAACGCCTCGTAGGTGGTGTGCTGCGGGCGCAGCTGCGCCCCGACTCGGTACGTTGCCAAAGAGGGCTCCTTCTCTACACCGCCTGGTGGAAAGCGGCCTTACAATCTTTAACCTTTTATATGGTACCACGGCTTGCCGGGCGCGCCCCCGGCCCGCGCCCGCGCCTGTGCTACAATGGCCGCCGCGCCCGGCCCGACAAACGCCCCGGGCGGCGGGCCTGAGAGGAGGACAGACATGGCCTACGGAGTCAAGCTCGACCCGACGCCGATCGCGGCCGGTCTGAGCGTACGCGACCTGGTGGACAAGCACCTGTATGCCTACAACGCCGCGCGGCTGCGCGAGGCGTGCCAGCTCTTCGCCCAGAAGATCGCCCAGCCCGACGTGACCATCGGGGTGACCCTCTCCGGGGCGCTGACCCCGACCGGCCTCGGCACAGCGGCGATCGTGCCGCTCATCCGCGCCGGCCTGGTCGACTGGATCGTGAGCACCGGCGCGAACCTGTACCACGACATGCACCGCTCGCTCGGCTTCGAGCTGTTCGGCTCGACGCCGTTCGTCAACGATATGGACCTGCGCGAGCGCAACATCATCCGCATCTACGACATCCTCTTCGACCAGGATGTGCTGCTGAAGTCGGACGAGTTCCTGCGCCAGTGCATCGCCGGCCCTGAGTTCCAGCGCCCCATGAGCACCGCCGAGCTCCACTACCTGCTGGGCCGCTACACCCAGGCGCGCGAGCGGGCGCTCGGCACCAGCTACGTCTCGCTGCTCACCGCCGCCCACGAGGCCGGCGTGCCGCTCTACACCTCCAGCCCCGGCGACTCGACGATCGGCATGAACGTCGCGGCCATGGCGCTCTCCGGCAACAAGCTGCGCTTCGACGTCGAGGCCGACGTGAACGAGACGACCGCGATCGTCCACCGCGCCAAGAAGCGCGGCGGCAAGAGCGCGGTGGTGATCTTCGGCGGCGGCAGCCCGAAGAACTTCATCCTGCAGACCGAGCCGCAGCTGCAGGAGATCATGGGCATCGCCGAGAAGGGCCACGACTACTTCATCCAGTTCACCGACGCCCGCCCGGACACCGGCGGCCTCTCGGGCGCCACTCCCTCGGAAGCGGTGACCTGGGGCAAGGTCGACCCGGACCAGCTGCCCGACACGATCGTCTGCTACACCGACAGCACGATCGCCATGCCGATCCTTGCCGCCTATGCGCTCGAGGTGGCGGGCCCGCGGCCACTCAAGCGCCTCTACGACCAGCGCGAGGAGATGCTGCGCGAGCTTGCGGAGGACTACGCCGCCGCCCGGACCCCGACGAGCTCCGAGGACCTGCCGCTCGGCGGCGGCGGGACCGCCATCGGCCGCGGCACGCCCGACGCCGGGCACACGACCGAGTAGGGGACTGGAACCGAAGGTTACGGACTCACAACCCGCTTCCCTTGATCCCCGGTTCTGGGCGTAGTACAATCATGCCACGACGCGCGGGGGACAGGCCAGCTGACCGGAAAGGGCGTCAAACGTGACTAGGATCGTTTGCAGCCACTACGGTAACCGAGGCAGCCCCGGTGCGCCGCATGTCGATCGTGAGCTCCGAAGCCCTCGCCCGCGCACGTCGCGTCCGAGGGCTTCGCGCATTCGAGGAGATGTGCGGCGCATGGCGCACAGCCACGCGTCAGTCAGTCTACCTGACGCAAGCCGCGCCGGCAGCGTTGCCGCCACAGCGATGCGCTCAGGAGCATAGGAGGACGAGCATGGAACTGATCGTCAAGAGCCGCAACGGGAGACTGACGGACCGCCAGCGCAGCCATATCGAGGAGAAACTCTCCAAGCTCACACGCTACCTCGAACAGATCGACAAGGTCACAGTCGAGCTCTCGGAGGAGCAGCACCGCAGCGAGGGCACGGTCTACCGTGTTCAGGCTACGATCGTGGGGCAGCACGGCATCCTGCTGCGGGCAGAGGACCGCGCGCCCGACCTCTACGCGGCCATCGACGAGGTTCACGAGACCCTCCAGCGTCAGATCCAGCGCTACAAGGACAAGCACTGGCGGCGGGGCAGGCTGCGCCGCCAGGGCGGCCAGTTCGTCGCGCCGTTCGCCGAGGCCAACGGCAGCCGGGCATTTGAGGACGAGGATCAGGGGCCGCGCATCGTGCGCACCAAGGAGTTCCAGATCAAGCCCATGTTCAGCGATGAGGCCATCGAGCAGATGGAGCTGCTCGGGCACAACTTCTTCGTGTTCCGCGACGCCGAGACGAGCCTTGTCAACGTCCTCTACCGCCGTCAAGACGGCAACTACGGGCTGATCGTCGCCGACACGAACGAGTAGCAGGCGGCATCTCGCAGAGATAGGAGCTGTGTGCCGGGTGGTGCGCCGGCTTCGCTGGGGCACCACCCGGCACATATAGCGTCAAGGAAGGAGAGCAGCGTGCGCCGACGCCTCATCGTTCTCTTCACAGCCGCAGCGAGCCTCGGCCTGCTCGGGGCCGCGTGCGGCGCACTGCAGGAGGCCTCGCAGGCCGGGCAGGCCGTCGCCACCGAGGCCGCCCAGCTCCAGGGCACTGCGCAGGCGCTCGCCCCAACCCTCCAGGCGGCGGCGCCCACCATCCAGGCCCAGGCCGAGGAGCTCGGCCAGACGGCCCAGGCGGTCGCCCCAACGCTCCAGGCAGTCGCCCCGACGCTCCAGGCGGTCGCCCCGACCTTGCAGGCGGTCCTGCCCACCCTCGATGCGCTGGTGCCGACCCTCCAGGCCAGCGGCCTTCAGGAGACCGCCATGGCGCTAGCGACGGCGCTCCCCGAGCTCAGCGGCCCGGCGCGCGCCACGGCCGAGGCGTTCGCGACGCAGCGGGTCGGCGAGCCGCCCGCGGACATCCCGATCGCGCCGCGCAGCACGCCGCTCTACACCTCGAGCACGCGCATCGTGTACACGAGCGAGCTCGCCCCATCTGCGGTGCGCGAGGTGTACCAGGTGGACATGCCGGCCGCCGGCTGGGTGGCCGTCCCCGGCGCCGCGGAGCAGGGCGAGGCCGCCCGCCTCCAGTTCGAAAAGCAGGGCCGGCGCGCCACCGTGACGATCGCCCCCGCCCCGTCCGGCTCGGCGGTGGAGATCACGATCGAATCGCCCTAGGGCTGCGGCCGCCGGTCGCCCTGGTCGTCGTCCTCGTCGTCCTCGATCAGCTCCTCGGCCTCCTTCCCCGCCACATCGCCTGCCGCGCCCGTCGCGCCGCCGACCAGCGCGCCGGCCACCCCGCCGACCAGCGCGCCGACCGGGCCGCCCGCCGCCCCGAGCGCCGCGCCGGTCGCTGCGCCCGTCGCTGCCCCGGCGGCCGTGCCGAGCTTGCTGCTCTCCTCCCAGTCCGCCGCGACGCCCTGCTCGCGCTCGCGCAGCGGCGGGTCGTTGGCGGGGTCCAGCCGCTCCCAGCCGGTGAGGTGCTCCGCCTCGCGCAGCACCTCGGTGTCCGCCGCGCCGCATCGCCGCAGCGTATCGTACACCGCGCTGCCCAGGATCGCGTCGGTGGTGACGGCAAGCGCCGCCGCGCCGGCCCGCGGTTGCAGGCGCATATCATCGCGCGGCACACCGGCGGCCGCCAGCTCCGCCGCCGCCCGCTCCGCCGCCTCACGCGCCTCGAAAGTCCCGACGATCGTTCGCGCCACTGTCTCGCCCCTTCCCATGCGGTGGCCCCGCCCCGCGCCCTTGGAGGGTTCGGGGAGGCGCCGCCCTCTATAAGAATATGCTCCGCAGACGGTGCAACTCGCGTGCCGCCAGCGATCTTCTTGACTCCGCCCCTGACGCATGCTAGGATCGCTCGCAGCCCATTCCTATCGGTTCCCCACGGCCTCGTGCGCAACACACGAGCAGTACCTGCTGCAACCTGCACTCGGCAGTCGCAGAGAGGAGCCCATGCCGATCCCCACCGACCAGCTGACGCTGAACGGCCCCAGCGACCAAGCGCCAAAGTTTATCGTGCTGCCGCCCGACGCCACCATCGGCGCCGCCCTCGCCGCGCTGCCGCGCCGCCGCAGCCTGCGCGCCTTCGTCTACGTCGTCGTGCCGCTAGCGGGCGACGCCCGCGGCTCCTTCCTCGTGCCGCGCTGGATCGAAGTGGAGCTGCTGGCCGACGCGCTCGGCCGCGACATCACCGGCACGCCGCTCGCCGACCTGCCCGGCCTCGTCGCGCAGATCGATCCCGGCACGACGTGGGACCTGGGCGGCAAGACGTTCCGAGCCAGCGATCTCCCCGGCCGCTTCGCCCCGGTCGAAGGCGTCGAGCAGGACGAGTCCTCGCTCGCCGATGCGCGCGCCCGCCGGGAGCGCCACCCGGCGCGCCGCCTGGTCGTGCTCAAGAACGGCGAGGTCCTCGGCCTGTTCATCAGCGAGCTGCTCTCGGGCGCCGGGCTTCCCCGCGACCCGTTCGATCGCGGGCCGGCCATCCTCGCGGAAACTACGCCGGCCGCCCCGAGCCACGTTACGCCCGAGGCGCTCGACGCAGAGAAGAGCGCGGGCCCCGCGCAGGACAACCGCACCATCCTGGGCTGGATCGAGGGCTGGAGCCGCGATAGCGGCCAGGGCCGCACCTGGCGCAGGATCGGCAGGGACGAGCCGCTGCTGGTGGGCCGGACCTACGAGCTCAAGGTCGAGGTGGATCTGCCGCGCGCCGACGTCATCTTCAGCAGCAAGCCGGTCGCCGCGCTGGTCGAGCGCCTGAAGGAGGACCAGGACGAGCTCAAGATCCTGGTCGAGCTCGCCGTCGATGAGACCGAGTTCCGCCTCTACGAGGAGGTGCCGAGCGCCATCCTCTACGTTCCGCGCGAGGTGCAGCCGTCCCGCAACCGGGTCACGTTCAGCCTCGAGCCGCTCAAGGTCGGCCAGCTGAAGATCAAGCTGGTCTTCATCGCCTTCCGGGAAGTGTTCCAGGAGATCGAGTTCACCGTCACCACCACCGACCAGCCCGAGCGGGCCGTGCCCGGCGGCCAGCGCAACGCCGTCACCGTCGCCGAGCGCGGGATCGAAGTCGGCGCCGCGCTCACCCGCGCCGCTCGCCAGTCCGAGCACGAGCGCGTCAGCCTCTACATCACCGAGCAGAGCACCGGCTATCAGTTCCTGCTCGTCGGCGCCACCGTCATGCGCGCCAACGTGCGGATCGATAAGGAGTCGATCCGCTCGGCGATCGCCAACGCCCGGCAGGAGTTTTATGACAAGTTCGTGCTCAAGAAGGTCGACGGCGTGTGGGTCTACCTGGAGCCGGATCTGACGATCCCGCCCGAGATCTACCGGGCCGACCTGGAGGAGCTGTCCTTCATCGGGCGCGACCTGTACCAGACGATCTTCTACGGGCGGATGGGCGAGAAGACGCCCGACGCGGTGGCGATGGGCGACCGGCTGCGCGAGCTGTCCAAGAACAACACCCTGGACATCAAGATCGTCGCCGACCGCTTCATGTTCCCCTGGCAGCTCATGTACGACCGCCCCGACGACGGCAGCGAGGTGGACCCGGATGGCTTCTGGGGCTTCAAGCACATCCTGCAGTACATGCCCGAGTTCAGCGCCAGCGGCCTGGTGGGCTTCGGGAACGAGATCGTCTGCGAGGGGCCGCTCCCGGTCAACGTGATCTTCGACGAGCGGATCGACGCGCAGTTCGAGAACGTCAGCGTGATCGCCGACCAGCACCGCATCCTCAGCTCGCTGCCCGAGATCCAGGTCAGCGAGCTCACCAGGACCGCTGAGGTGATCAACCTGTTCCGCGACCAGCCGCAGCCGGGCCAGAACGCCGCGCCGCTGCTGTACTTCTACGTCCACAACGAGAGCATGTTCCCCGGCGAGAGCGACCGGTCCCGCAGGGACACCCCGGTGCCGATGGGCACCGACGGCTCGCGCATCACCACCAGCGAGGGCGAGCTGCTGCTCAGGGACATCAAGCGCCGCGCCAGCGTGGAGCTGCCGCCGTTCAAGAACGCCCCGCTCGTCTTCCTCAACGCCTGCCAGGGCGCCGAGCTGCAGCCCGGCCAGTACGACGGGCTGCTGCCCTACCTGATGCAGCGCGGCGCGCGCGGCGCGATCGGCACCGAAGTCAACACGCCGGTCAACTTCGCCGCCGCCTTCGGCGCCGAGTTCGTCGCCGAGTTCGCCCGCGGCGAGAAGACGCTGGGCGAGGTGATGCTGCAGCTGCGGCGCAAGTACCGCGACGAGCACAACAACATCATGGGGCTGATCTACGCGCTCTACAGCAGCGGCGACCTGATCGTGCGCCGGGTGGCGTGAAGGCGCCGCCCCGGAAGCGCCACCAAACGCAGGGCGAACGTCCGCCGGCTGCGCTATAATATCCTGCTATGACAACCAATCACCGCACCATCTACGAGCAGGTCGGCGGCGACGAGACGTTCCGCCGCCTGGTGGACGCCTTCTACGCGCGCATCGAGCGCGACCCGCTGCTCCGCCCGCTGTTCCCCGAGAACCTCGAGCCGGGGAAGGAGTACCAGTTTCTCTTCCTGACCCAGTACTTCGGCGGCCCGCCACGCTACAGCCAGCTGCGCGGCCACCCGCGGCTGCGGGCGCGCCACCTCCCCTTCCCGATCGGGCAGGCCGAGCGCGACGCATGGGTCGGCCACATGCTGGCCGCGATCGACGAGGTCGGCTTCCCGGAGCCGGCCCGCCAGGTGCTGATCGACTACTTCGAGCGCGGCGCCACCTTCATGATCAACACCGCGCCCGACCAGCTCGAGCTGCGCGGGTGACCAACGCGAAGCGCCGCCCGGACGGGGCGGCGCTTTCCTTTGGGCTCCGCGCCCGGATCACATGTTCCTGATCATCGCGTCGGCGAACTCCGAGGTCTTGACCTCCGTCGCCCCGGTCATCAGACGCGCGAAGTCGTAGGTCACGATCTTCTGCGCGATCGTCTTCTCGAGCGCGGAGACGATCAGGTCGGCCGCCTCAGTCCACCCCATGTAGCGCAGCATCATGTCGCCGCTCAGGATCACCGACCCCGGGTTGACCTTGTCCTGGTTGGCGTACTTGGGCGCCGTGCCGTGGGTGGCCTCGAAGATCGCGTGGCCGGTGACGTAGTTGATGTTGCCGCCCGGCGCAATGCCGATGCCGCCCACCTGCGCCGCCAGCGCGTCGCTCAGGTAGTCGCCGTTCAGGTTCAGCGTCGCGATCACGTCGAAGTCCTCGGGGCGCGTGAGCACCTGCTGCAGCGTGATGTCGGCGATCGCATCCTTGAGCAGCAGCCCCGCGCCGCGCTTGCCCTCGGGGATGCGGCACCACGGCCCGCCGTCGATCTCGACCGCGCCGTACTCGCGCTTCGCCAGCTCGTAGCCCCAGTCGCGGAACGCGCCCTCGGTGAACTTCATGATGTTGCCCTTGTGGACGAACGTCACGCTCTTGCGCTTGTGCTCGATCGCGTACTCGATCGCCGCGCGCACCAGGCGCTCGGTGCCCACCCGGCTCACCGGCTTGATGCCGATGCCCACCTCGACTGTGCCCGCGCTCCCGAGGCCGGCCTGGCCGAGGAAGGCGTCCGTCTTCTCGGCCGTCCCGAAGCGGACCTTGTCGAAGTCCTTCGGGAACGCCTCGCGCAGGAAGGCCAGCGCCCGCTCGGCCTCAGGCGTGCCGGCGGCGTACTCGATGCCGGCGTAGATGTCCTCGGTGTTCTCGCGGAAGATCACCATGTCCACCAGCTCGGGCCGCTTCACCGGCGAGGGCACGCCCTGGAAGTAGCGCACCGGGCGCAGGCAGACGTAGAGGTCGAGCAGCTGGCGCAGCGCGACGTTCAGGCTGCGGATGCCCTTGCCCACCGGCGTGGTCAGCGGGCCTTTGATGCCCACCAGGTAGCGGCTGAAGGCCTCCACCGTCTCATCCGGCAGCCAGCTGCCGGTCTGGTTGAAGGCCTTCTCGCCGGCCAGCACCTCGTACCACATCAGCTTGCGCCGGCCGCCGTAGGCCCGCTCCACCGCCGCGTCGAACACGCGAACGCTGGCGCGCCAGATATCCGGCCCGGTGCCGTCACCCTCGACGAACGGAATAATCGGATGGTCGGGCACCTGGAGGCGCCCGTTCTGGATCGTGATCGGGTCGCCCTCAGGCGCCCGAGAGCGCGTCGCAGTCATGACAGCTCCTTCTGTCGGTTAGCTACCGGGGTTTGACGCGCATTATAGCAGATGGCCCCGCCCGCGGATTCACCCGCCCGCAGCGGTGTGAGCACACCGCCGCGCGTCCCACAGCGGGAATCCCGGCGGGCTTGGCCCTGCAAACCCGGAGGAATGTGGGAAGGCTTCGCCTCACCGGAGGTGAGCTGATAGGAGGTACGCCGTGCGGTCAGAGCGTGGTTCAGGGCGAGAGCAGCGCATCAGTGTGCGCCTGGGGCACGGGCATCGGTGGAGGTGGGCATGATCACGGGCAAACGAGCGGCGTACGCGTTCCCTTGCGGGTCCAGGGCCTGCGGCCCTGGCGCGGGTGGTGCAGGAGGGCCGGCGCAGGCCCTCCTGCCCGGGTGCAGGGCACAGCGCCTGCATGAATGACAGCACAAGCAGCCCGGGTACAGAGCGACTGCATACCTCCTGTGAGATGTGGCGACTCGCACGATCGCGTAAGTTGTGTAACATGAACCGTTTTTATACTTGATGAAGGCCTTTTCATCACGTATAATCGGAAAGGCGATCAGGTCGGTTTTCGTTTCGCGTAGTGCTGCGCCGTCGCCTCGCCGACGGCGCTTTGTAGTATTGCGCCGCCACCCAAATCGGCCACAAAGGGAAGCTCCCATCTCGGCGCGACGCGCCACCCAAACATAGAACCAGGAGAGGGCAATGCCCGCGCAGCGACCCTACCGCGGGAAGCTTTATACCTGGCTCGTGATCACCACGCTGTTGCTCACGGACATCTTCCTCACGGCTGGCGTGCCTGGTCTGGCCCTACCCGGCGCCCTGCTGTCCGCCTCGGTGAGCCGGGCGGCGATCAGCCAGATCACGGTCACAACCACGGCGGATACGAGCGACGGCGATACCTCCTCGTTTGACGCGCTCGCAGCTGACCCTGGGGCCGACGGGAAGATCTCGCTGCGCGAGGCGATCGAGGCCGCCAACAGCACTCCGCCGGGCGACCGGCTCACGATCGCCTTCGCCATCCCCGAGAGCGATATCGGCTACCGCGACCCCGACGTCTGGGTGATCGAGCCCGCCGTACCCCTGCCGCCGCTCATCCGCGGCAATATCACGATCGACGGCTCGACCCAGCCCGGCAGCGATGATCACCCCAGCATCATCCTGGACGGCTACTACACAGCGCCCCAGGATGAGAGCAACGGGATCACGATCAATTCAGCCGGCAACATCATCCGCCGGCTCAGCATCATCGGCTTCTGGAACAGCGGCGTGCTGATCGACGGCCCGGATGCGAACGACAACCGCATCGAGGGCAGCACGATCGGCGTGAGCGCCTACGACTCGGCTGCCCCAGAGAACGGGTACGGCGTCGAGCTGCGCGGCGGCGCCAGCCAGAACCTGATCGGCGGCGACAGCCCCTCCGAGCGCAACATCATCTCCGGCAACTACTACTACGGCGTCTACATCCACGGCGCCGACACCGAGGAGAACGTCGTCGCTGGCAACTGGATCGGCCCCGGCCTCGATGGGCTCTGGGTGCTGAGCAACGAGCACGGCGTCGCGATCGAGGGCGGCGCCAGCCAGAACCTGATCGGCGGCGACAGCCCCTCCGAGCGCAACATCATCTCCGGCAACTACCGCTACGGCGTCTACATCCACGGTGCCGACACCGAGGAGAACGTCGTCGCCGGCAACTGGATCGGCCTCGGCACCGACGGCGTGAGCGAGCTCGGCAACGAGCGCGGCGTCGTGCTCGACGGCGGCACCACGGACAACGAGATCGGCCCCGACAATGTAATCTCCGACAACAAGATCGGGGTCGAGCTGACAGGCGGCGCGCACGATAACGAGATCTTCGGCAATATCGTCGGCCTCGGCGCCGACGGGCTGACCACGAGCGCGGTTGCGAACGACGCGACGACCTCGCTCGGCAACGACGACATCGGCATCGCGATCACCGGCGGCGCACACAATAACCAGGTCGGCGGCACCGCGGCCGAGCAGCGCAACGTGATCGCCAACAACGGAACGGCTCCCACCGACTACGGGTATGGGGTCTACCTGATCGGGTCGGGGACGAGCAACAACCGCATCCAGGGCAACTACATCGGCGTGAAGCGGACCGGCAGGGAGATCGGTGGCGGGAACCGGAGCCACGGCATCTACCTCGGGCTGGGGGCCAACAACAATCTGATCGGGGGCGACAAGCGCAGCGCCGGCAATGTGATCGCGTACAACGGCGAAGATGGGATCCACATCGGCTCCGAGGCGAACCAGGTAGCCTACAACTATATCGGCGTCGGCTCCGACGGCAGCACGCCGCTTGGCAACCAGCAGAACGGCGTGTTCGTCACAGGCAAGGCCAACACCATCGGCCCCGAGAACGTCGTCGCCTACAACCAGCGCTCGGGGGTCAACATCGAGGGCGCCGGGAACGACTCGGTCATCCGGGAGAACCAGCTGCACGACAACGATCGCTCGGGAGTCTGCCTGGCCGGTGTCTCGGCGGTGAAGGTCCTCGGCAACACGATCTTCCATAACGGCAGGAATACCGACGGGGGAGACAACTGCGACGTCCATGGCGGCGTGGTCGTTGCGTACAGCTCGCACTCGGATATCAGCGGCAACCAGATCATCGAGAACGACAGCTTTGGCATCCGCGTCATCGCCGGCATTGCCAACAGCATTCTCAGCAACAGCATCAGCGAGAACCGGCTGGCCGGCATCGTGCTCGAGCAGGGCGCCAACCGGGACCTGCCGCCGCCCACGATCCGCCTCACCAAGGAGGCGATCACCGGCACCGGATGCGCCAACTGCAAAGTCGAGATCTTCGCCGACAGCAACGATGAGGGCGCCTACCTGATCGACAGCGTCGCCGCCAACAGCGCCGGCGGCTTCTCCCTGCCATACGATCTGTCCCAGCTGCCTGAAACGAACATCACCGCCACCAACACCGACCCTCAGGGGAACACCTCCCCGTTCGCCCCGCCGGTCCGCACCGACGATATCGCCGACGAGGGCCAGGGGGGCCAGGTCGAGCCCGAGAAGGTCTTCCTGCCCATGGTCACCCGCTGAGCTTCCCTCCGCTCACTTTGTTCTTCTTGACACAAGCTCAAGAACGGCTATAATGCCAGTGCCCGTCAGATGCGCTGTGCAGCACCGTGCCGGCTGCCGCTGTGCGACCGACCGCGAACTGCCACGCCGGATCAGAGGAGCTTCACCCGATGCTCGCCGACTACCTGCCGATCCTGGTCATGTTTCTGGTGGCGGTGTTCATCGCCGTCTTCGTGATCGTCGTCTCACGCTACCTCGGCCCGCAGCGCCCGACCCGCCGCAAGCTCATGCCGTATGAGTCCGGCATGGAGCCGATCGGCCAGGCGCAGCGCCGCTTCCCCGTCAAGTTCAACCTCGTCGCGATGATCTTCATCCTGTTCGACATCGAGGTGATCTTCCTGTTCCCGTACGCCCTGGTGTACCGCGATCTGGGCGTGCCGGGGCTGATCGCGGCAGGCATCTTCTTCGTCGTCCTGGTGGTCGGCATGGTGTATGAGTGGAAGCGAGGAGCACTCGAGTGGGAATAGAAGAGAAAGCCGGCGATATGGGCATCGTCACCACCTCGCTTGAGACGGTGGTGAACTGGGGCCGCAGCAACGCGATGTGGCCGCTGCTGTTCGGGCTGGCGTGCTGCGCGATCGAGATGATGGGCGCCCAGGGCGCGAACTACGACCTGTCGCGCTTCGGCATGGAGATTAACCGCGCCTCGCCGCGCCAGGCGGATCTCATGATCGTCGCCGGGCGCGTGTCGCGCAAGATGGCCCCGGTGGTGCGCCGCCTGTACGACCAGATGAGCGACCCGAAGTGGGTGATCGCGATGGGCGACTGCGCGGCGTGCGGCGGCGTCTTCAACAACTACGCGATCGTCCAGGGCGTCGATGAGGTCATCCCGGTGGATGTGTACGTGGCCGGGTGCCCGCCGCGGCCGGAGGCGCTGATCGACGGTATCATGCGGCTGCACGAGAAGGTCAAGCGCACCCGCATCACCGGCGAGGTCCGCGAGCGGGAGGCTGTCTACGTTGGTTAGCGCGCTGCAGCGCCAACGCACATTCGACGTTCCGACGTTCCGACGCACGAGACACGAGAGACGGCATGGATAACAACACCGTGGTCGAACGGCTTCAGGCTGCTCTGCCGGACGCGATCACCGGGACGAGCGAGTTTCGTGGGCAGCTGAGCGTCTTCGTCAAGCGCGAGGCCCTCCTGGACGTCGTGCGCTTCCTCCGCGACGACCCTGAGCTGCAGTACAACTTCCTCGAGAACCTGTGCGGCGTGGACTACCTCGGCCGCGAGCCGCGCTTCGAGGTGGTCTACCACCTGCTCTCCTTCACCAACCACCACCGGGTGTGCCTCAAGGTCGGGGTGCCGGAGAGCGACCCGACGCTCCCGTCGCTCACCCCGATCTGGTCCACCGCCAACTGGCAGGAGCGCGAGGCGTACGATATGTTCGGCCTGGTGTTCACCGGCCACCCGAGCCTCGACCGCATCCTCATGCCCGAGGACTGGGAGGGCTTCCCGCTGCGCAAGGACGTGCCGCTCGGCTACGAAGAGGTGGCGTTCACCATCAACCAGGATCAGATCTACGCCCGCAAGCCGTTCGCCAAAGAGTGAGACATGCAGGCTGAAGAGTGAGTAACACTGCGCTGCTCACTGTTCATCGCGCACTCCTGAGGTAGCCATGACCACAGCTGTGATGCCGCCTCCGCTCGCCGAGCCCGCCGCCGTCGACGACGCCCGCGTCGCCTACCCGGTGCCGTCGCCGCGCGAGATCACCGCGCCGGCGCTGGCCGGCAAAGATGACACGATGGTGCTCAACATGGGGCCGCACCACCCGAGCACCCACGGCGTGCTGCGCCTGGTCGTCGAGCTCGACGGCGAGACGGTGGTCAACGTCGCCCCAGACATCGGCTTCCTCCACACCGGCATCGAGAAGACGATGGAGAGCAAGCAGTACCAGAAGGCGGTGGTCCTCACCGACCGCACCGACTACCTGGCGCCGCTCTCCAACAACCTCAGCTATGTCATGGCGGTGGAGAAGCTGCTGGGCTGCGAGGTGCCCGTGCGGGCGCAGACGGTCCGCGTGCTGCTCACCGAGCTGCAGCGCATCGCCAGCCACCTGGTCTGGCTCGGCACCCACGCGCTCGACCTGGCGGCGATGAGCGTCTTCCTGTACGGCATGCGCGAGCGCGAGCAGATCCTCGACATCTTCGAGCTGGTCTCCGGCGCCCGCATGATGACCAGCTACTTCCGCGTCGGCGGCCTGGCCTACGATGTGCCCGCGGAGTTCGCGCCCACCGTCGCCGAGTTCCTGCGGATCATGCCGGACCGGATCGACGAGTACGAGGACCTGCTGACCGGCAACCCGCTCTGGCTCGAGCGCACCCAGGGGGTCGGCGTGCTCACCACCGAGGCCGCCCTCCAGTACGGCGTCACCGGCCCGGCCCTGCGCGCAACTGGCGTCGCCTGGGACCTGCGCAAGGACATGCCCTACTGCGGCTACGAGACCTACGACTTCGCCATCCCCACCGCCAAGCACGGCGATATCTACGACCGCTACCTGGTCCGCGTCGCCGAGATGCGCGAGAGCGTCAAGATCTGCAAGCAGGCCCTCGAGCGCCTCGTCGAGATGGGGCCCGGCCCATACGTCACCAGCGACCGCAAGATCGCACCGCCGCCCAAGACTGAGATCACCCACAGCATGGAGTCGCTCATCCACCACTTCAAGCTGTGGACCGAGGGCTTCAAGCCGCCGCGCGGCGATGCCCTCGCGGCCGTCGAGTCGCCCCGCGGCGAGCTCGCCACCTACGTGGTGAGCGACGGCAGCCCCAAGCCGTACCGGGTCCACTTCCGGGCGCCCTCGTTCGTCAACCTGCAGGCGCTGCCCTACATGGCCAAGGGCCGCCTGGTCGCCGACCTGGTGGCGCTGATCGCCTCGATGGACCCGGTGCTGGGCGATGTAGACCGCTAACGAGTGCGAGGTGAGCGGGCAGCATGCTGCGCCCCGCACCTCTCACATTGCACGAAATAGAGAAGCAGATGTCGCTACGAGAGAAATACGGCTCCGAGATCGAGGCGATCGTCTCCCGCTACCCGCGGAAGCGCAGCGCGGTGCTGCCGCTGCTCTATATCGCCCAGGACGAGTACGGCTACCTGACCGAGCCCGCCGTGCGCGAGGTCGCCGAGATCCTCGACCTCCCGCCGACCGATGTCTTCGAGGTCGCCGGCTTCTACTCGCTGCTCTACGAGCAGCCGGTCGGCAAGTGGGTGCTGCAGGTGTGCGACGACGTGCCGTGCTGCTTCTGCGGCGGCGAGGAGCTCGTCGCCATGCTCGAGGAGAAGCTCGGCATCAAGGTAGACCAGACGACCGCCGACGGGATGTTCACCCTGCAGCGCGTCAAGTGCCTGGCGGACTGCAACAACGCGCCGCTGCTGCAGGCGAACCTCGAGTACTGCCGCAAGCTCGATACGCCTGAGAAGGTCGACGCCCTCCTCGCCCGGCTGCGCGAGCGCGCCGCCTCCGGCGAGCGCCTCAGCATCTCGGGCCGCTTCGCGGAAGACTGACTCTCCAGGCTGACGGGGTGGCTCGCTGGCACCGTGCGGGTTTCGGTGCCAACGAGCCGCCCCGTCGCGCTGTCCCCCACGCCCCAAGCTCGCCCAGCAGAACCCTCAGCTTCCGCAGCCCCAGCGCAGCTAAGCCATCGTTCTCACCAGCTCGCCCAGCCGCCCGGCGATCTGCTGGACTGGCACGTTGTGCCGGGCGCCGTCGTGTGGTACCATCTCGCGCCGTCAGGCGCCGCAGTCGCCCGCGGCCGCGCGGCTGAACAGCAACAGGCGCCTCGGAGCAGAGAAGGAGCCATCACCCGTGTTGGACCGCCCGCTCGACCAGTATGCCGCCATGCTGCCGCTGGAGGCGTGCGGCGAGCTTCGGACTTCCCCGCAGGGCCTGAGCGACGCTGAGGCGCGCGAGCGCCTGGCGCAGGTCGGCCCGAACACGATCAGCGACCTCGAGCAAACCTCGATCCTGCGGCGCCTGGCCGCGCCCTTCGCCAACTGGATCACAGCGATCCTGCTCGTCGCCGGCCTGCTCGCCTTCGTCAGCGGCACCCCGGTGATCGGCTGGGCGATCATCATCGTCGCGCTGCTCAATGGCCTCTTCACGGCCTGGCAGGAATACCTCGCCGAGCGCGAGATCGCCGCGCTGCGCAAGCTGCTCCCGCCCACAACCTACGTCCGCCGCTCCGGCCAGGTGCGCCAGGTGCCGACCGCCGAGATCGTTCCCGGCGACATCCTGCCGCTCAAGCCCGGCACGGTGGTCGTCGCCGACAGCTACCTGGTGGCCAGCGAGGGCATGCGCGTCAAGCAGACCTCGCTCACCGGCAACAGCGCGCCGGTCACCAAAGTCGCCGGCCCGATGCCCGACCCGACGCTCGCGCTCACCGAGCGGCCAAATCTGGTGCTCGCCGGCACGGTCGTCTTCGAGGGGCAGGGCAGCGCGATGGCCGTCGGCACGGGCATGCGCACGCTCCTGGGCCAGATCGCGGAGAGCACCGCCGCACTGCGGCCCGGCCAGAGCCCGCTCGGGCGCGCCCTCAGCTCGCTGGCTGCCACGATCACCCGCCTCGCGATCACCGCCGGGGTCGCGACCTTCGTGCTCAGCTACTTCGTCCAGGCGGTCGAGATCCGCGCCGCGATCATCTTCGCGATCGGCATGATCGTCGCCTTCGTGCCGGAGGGGCTGCTGCCCACCGTGAGCCTGGCGCTCGCGCTCGCCCGCCGCCGGCTGGACCGCGACGGCGTGATCGTCAAGCGGCTCGCCGGCGTCGAGAGCCTCGGCTCGGCCACGGTGCTCTGCCTGGACCGCACCGACACCCTCGGCTCAGGGGCGCTGGTGGCGCAGGAGCTCTGGGCCGGCGGCAGCCGCTTCCACGTCACCGGCGAGGGCTACGTGCCGCAGGGCTCGTTCCTGCGCGACGGCACGCCCGTCGACCCCGCCGCCGAGCCCGATCTCACCGCGCTGCTCCGCGCCGCCGCCCTCAGCGCCAGCGCGCGCCTCCTCCCGCCGGATGAGGAGCACAGCGGCTGGCACCTCCTCGGCGACCCGACCGAGGGCGCGCTGCTCGTCGCCGCCGCCAAGGCCGGCGCCCCCGCCGAGTACGCCGAGAGCGCCACGCGCCTGCAGACCTTCCCCTACGAGCCGCGCCGCCAGATGGCCGGCGTCGTCGTCGCGCCGCCCGAGGCCGACCGCCGGCCGCTGGCCGTTGTGCGCGGCAGCGCCAACGTCGTCCTACAACACACCACGGCCATCCGCCGCGCCGGCGAGTCGCGGCCGCTCGACGACGCCACGCGGCGCGAGCTGCAGGCTCAGATCGACGCCTACGCTCGCACCGGGGCGCGGGTTGTGGCGCTCGCCGAGCGCCGGCTGGACCAGGAGATGGAGGGGGTCGGCTTCCGCCCGCGCGATGTCGAGCACGACCTGACGCTGCTCGGGCTCGTCGCCCTTCAGGAGCCGCCGCAGCCGCAGGTCGCCCAGCTGGTGCAGGGCTGCCGCCGCGCCGGGATCCGCGTCATCGTCGTCACCGGCTCCTACGGGCTGACGGCCGAGACCGCGGCGCGGCGGGCGGGCATCATCACCGCCCAGCGCGTGCGCATCATCACCGGCGCCGAGCTCGACCAGCTGAGCCGCGACGATCTGCTCCAGGCGCTCGCCCCCGGTGAGGAGGTGCTCTTCGCGCAGATGGACACCGAGCAGAAGCGCCGGGTCGTCCAGACGCTTCAGGAGCGCGGCGAGGTGGTGGCCTTCCTCGGCGACAGCATCAACGACGCGCCGGCGCTCAAGCAGGCCGACATCGGCGTCACGGTCGGCGCATCGGGCACCACCGTCGCGCTCGCCGCCGCCGATATGGTGCTCAACGCCGACCACCCGGCCGGGCTGCTGCTGGCCGTGGGCGAAGGGCGCACGATCTTCGGCAATATCCGCAAGGTCGCCACCTACATCTTCACCCACAACGTCGCCGAGACGGTCGCGATCGTCCTGAGCGCGCTCGCCGGCCTGCCGCTGCCGCTCACGGTGCTCCAGGTGCTGGCGATCGACCTCGGCACCGAGGTGCTGCCCTCGGTCGCGCTCAGCACCGAGGCCCCCGAGCCGGGCATCCTCGACCAGCCGCCGCGCGCCCGCTCGACGCCGCTGCTCGACCGCGAGGCGCTGGTGCGGGTCTTCGGCTGGCTTGGGCCGCTCGAGGGCGCGCTGGCGCTGATCGTCTACTTCATGGCGTTCTGGGCCGCTGGGTGGCGGCCGGGGGCGCCGCCGATCGCCGACGCGCTGGTCTACGCGCAGGCCACCACCCTCACCTACGCGGCGATCGTCCTCGCGCAGGTCGGCAACGCGTTCGCCAGCCGCACGCGCGACGCCTCGCTGTTCCAGGTGGGGCTGTTCAGCAACCGGGCGCTGCTGCTTGGGGTGCTCGCGTCGCTCGCGCTCATGCTGGCGCTGCTCTACACGCCGCCGCTCGCCAGGATCTTCGGCTTCGTGCCGCCCACCCCCGCGCAGTGGGCGCTGCTGGCCAGCTTCCCGTTCGTCATGCTGTTCGCCGAGGAGGGCCGCAAGTGGCTGGCCCGCCGGCGGGCGAGAAGCTAGCCCTCGATCTCCCGGATCGCCTCCTCCGGGCTCTTCCCGCCGAAGACCACCTTCATCAGGCCCGGGAGATACTCGTCCATGATCTGCACCGCCGGGTAGATCGCGTTGCGGATCAGGTTGTCGCTGAGCAGCTCGCCCTCGAAGTCGAGGCTGCTCTTGTAGCGCACCTCGCCGTCGCGGAAGTCCATCTCGAAGTTGCCGATCCGCATGCCGTAGTTCGCCCGGGTGATGAACTCCGCCGCGGCCAGCCGCCGCTCCTCCGGCACCCTCACCCCGGCCACGGCGTAGAACAGGAACTGCTCCAGATCGACCCGCACGATCGCGTAGCAGCGCAGCTCGCCGCTCTCGCCGCTGTAGAACATACGGTAGCTGTAGGTGTCCTCCACCGGCTGCGGGAACCACCCGTCGGCGCTCAGGTAGCGCCCGAGCGCGGCGTAGGCTCGCAGGCCGTTCGCGTGCTCGCCCTCCGGCGCGGCGCCCTCTGCCCTGCCGTTCAGAGATGTGTTGTCCATCATCTGCTCCTGGTCAGCCTGCGAGTCCGTGGTATAGTGTTGGCCTATTATACGCCGGACCCCTCGTCCGCCTCGGTACGCGGAGAGGTGTGGAGGCCGCGAGCCCTCCCCAGACCGCTCCCACGCCTTTCGAACAACGCCGAAGGAGTGAGCTGTGACTCAGTACGAGATCCTGCCGCCCGAGAACTTCCTCGGGCTGGACCAGGAGCATAGCGCCTACGAGAGCAGCGCGGCGCTGATCCTGCCCATCCCCTACGAGGCCACCGTCAGCTACGGCCAGGGCGCCCGCGAGGGCCCGCGCGCCATCATCCACGCCTCGCGCCAGGTCGAGCTCTACGACCGCGAGCTAGATGATGAGCCGGCGCTGCGCTACGGCGTCCACACCCTCCCCGCGCTCGCGCCCGTCGGCAGCGGGCCGGAGCAGATGGTCGCCGCGATCGCCGCCTGCGCGGAGGAGCACCTGCGCACCGGCAAGCTGCTCGTTGGCCTCGGCGGGGAGCACACGGTGTCGGCCGGGATCGCGCGCGCCGTCCAGGCCGTCCACGGCCCATTCGTCCTGGTGCAGGTCGACGCCCACAGCGACCTGCGCGACGAGTACGAGGGCAGCCCGTACAGCCACGCCTGCGTCGCCAAGCGCGTGCTCGACATGGGCGCGCACATCGTCCAGCTCGGCATCCGCTCGATCTGCCGCGAGGAGATCGACCTGATCCGCGCCGAGCGCGAGCGGCTGCGCGTCTTCTTCGCCGAGGATGTCCACGCCGGCGGGCACCTGGCCGAGCTCGAGGCGCTGGTGCGCGGCCGCCCGGTCTTCCTGACGTTCGATGTGGACGGGCTCGATCCGGCGATCATGCCGGCTACGGGCACGCCTGAGCCGAACGGCCTCAGCTGGACCCAGGCGCTCGACATCATCCGCACCGTGGCGCGCGCGGCGCGCGTCGTCGCCGTGGACTGCGTCGAGCTCGCGCCGATCCCCGGCGCCCACGCCAGCGACTTCCTCGCCGCCAAGCTGGTCTACAAGACCCTGAGCCTGGTGCTCGCCGCGCGCACGTAGCCGGTCCAGCGGGGGCGCTGAGGACGCGAGGGTTAGGGGCGCAGCGCGCCGCGCCCCAACAGCTCCCCCGCCCGCAGCAGCAGCAGCGCGAGCAGCGCCGTCCGCGGCACGATGCTCGACACCCGGATGTACTCGCGCGGGCTGTGGTCGAGCCCGCCCACCGGCCCGAGCCCGTCCAGCACCGGCAGCCCCAGGCCGGCCAGCAGGTTGGCGTACGAGATGCCGCCGGTCGCCGCGTCGTTCACGCTGAAGCCCAGCTCCGCGGCGCACGCGCGGGTCAGCTCGGCCAGCGCCGCGATCTGCGGGGTGCGCGGCATCGGCGCCGCTGTCCACCCGCCGCTCAGCCGCGATGTCACCCCCGCGACCCCCGGCTCGGCGGCGACGCGCTCCATCGCCCGGAGCACCGGCTCGCGGTCCTCCGGGCGGGCGATGCGCACGTCGATCTCGGCGCAGGCGTAGTCCGGCACCACGTTCGGGCGCGTGCCGCCCCGCACCACCCCCACGTTCAGCGTCATCTCCGGGCACATGCCGTTGAGCGCCTGCAGCGCCACGATCTGGCGTGCCAGCGCCAGGATGGCGTTCGCGCCGCGCTCGGGCTCCACGCCGGCGTGCGCCGCCCGGCCGTGCGCCTCGAGCAGGAAGCTCCCGCCGCCCTTGCGCGCGCTCACGATGTCGCCGTTCTCGCGCGCCGCCTCGAGCACCAGCGCCATATCGTGGCCGGGCGCGATGTCGCGCAGCAGCGCCGCCGAGGCGCGCATGTCGGTCTCCTCGTCGCTGCCGCAGACGATGCTGATCGTCCCGATCGCCCCGAGCAGCCCCAGGTCCTCCAGCGCCGCCGCCGCGTACAGCGCCGAGAGCAGCCCGCTCTTGTTGTCGCAGCTCCCCGGCGCGAGCAGGATGTCGCCCTCGATCCGCAGCGGGCGCTCGGCCGCCACGCCGACCGGGTACACCGTGTCGAGGTGCGCCACCAGCAGCGCGCGCAGCCGCCCCGCGCCTCGCACCGTGACCACCACGCTGTCGCCGGCCGTGTCGTCCGAAAAGACCTGCGTGTCCCAGCCGCGCCGCTCAGCCCAGCGCCGCACCCACGCCGCCGCCTCGCTGACCCCCGCCTTGCTGTCGGTCGGGCACTCGATTGCGCACAGCTGGCGCAGCTCCTCCAGATAGGTCGCCTGCCGCGCCTCGAGGTAGGCGCTGAGGCTGGCCGCATCGCTTGAACGAGACATCGAAACCTCGGCTCATCTGAAACCAGTCGCCCGTATTGTAGCGGGAGCGCCGGTAGCGTGCGGCGCCGGTGAAGCTGCTGCCGCACCTCATCGAAGCGCTGGGCGATTCAAACTGTATTGAGTAACGATCGCTTTTTGCCTCATAGGAAAGACAAATGTATGAGTCGTAACTCTTGACGGATTGCTATGGGTGCGCTACAATTCGCACGAACAATATTTTTACGTTCCCCTGCGCGCCTCGCCCTCGTCCCGGTCAGGCAGGGGCGTTTGCGGTGTCCTGCAGCACGGTGCGTCGTACGCGGCGGGCGCGCGGTGATACTTGCCCGAAACTTCAGGCTAGACAATTAGCATATTTGTGCTATAATTTTCGGTACGAGGAAGAATGCCGTCGACACCACCGTGCGCCGAACGCTCACGCTCCTGCCGCTGCTGCTCATTCTAATGAGCTGCGGCGAGCCGCTGCGTGTTCGCGACCGCTCGCCGGGCCCTGTGGGGACGCCGCTGATCAGCCAGGCGGCACGCCAGACGGCGACGGCGCTGGCGGGGCGCACGGCGGCACCCGGCACAGGCAGCCCAGCTCGCACCGCCACGCCCGCGGTGCAAAGCGACTCGCCGGAGCCGCCCGCGGCGACGAACACAGCGCCGCCGACAGCCGCCCCGACCGACACCGACGCACCGACACGCGCGACGCCGGCACCTGTGAGTCCGGCGACTCCGGTGGTCATCGTGCCGGCCACGCCGGTGCCGCAGACGAGCGAGCAGCGCTGGCGGGCGCAGCAGGAGGACCGTCAGGTACTGGAGGAGAGGCCGCTCTACACAGCGCGCAGCCCGGTGCCCCTGCTGTGGTGGGACCCGGCCACCGGCCAGGTGCTCGAGATCGGGCTCATCCGCGGTGACTTCCCGGTGCAGGCCAGATTTACCTTCCGCCCTACCGGCCAGCCGGCGCTCGAGGTTCCGTATCGCATCAATGCGGATTTCGGGCTCACAGCAGTCTCCGAGGCCGTGCTGCAGCGGTTGCGCGCTGCCGGCTACACTGAGTTCGCGGAGACGTTCGTGATCGTCTCGGATGCCGTCCAGCCGCGCTAGAACATCCGTCCAGCACACTCGAAGGGTGAAAAGGTTCGATTTTTTCTGCAAATCGTCACTATATCGTACACTTCCAAAAGCCTAGAAAGCAATTACATGAATACACTACATAAGCTTTTGTATTCTTCCAAGCCCACAAGGAGTCTGGTGCTGTGAGTCGCTATCTTGACATGATGCGGAGCCAGCGTCGACGCACCGGCTTCCAGTTCACCTCCAAGACCCTCCTGGCCGTACTGGCGCTGATCTCTATGGGTGGCTCGGCCGCCTACTGGTGGGGCGTCCAGTCGCAGCTCACCGAGAACTGGATCGTCGCCGCCGCCTACACCGCCATCCTCGTGCTCGCACCGCCGAGCCTGGTATCGTTCCTCATCCCGTGGTCGCCAGCCGGCATGTTGCTCCAGAAGGTCAACGCGCGCACGTGGGCCTTCCCGGTGATCATCGGCTGCGCCCTCTACCTGCTGTACTACAGCTATCAGATCCAGTGGTCCTGGTGGAGCGCCCAGCCGGTCGTCGCCGACACGGGCCTGATCAACCAGCAGATGCTGATCGGCATCATCGGCTTCGTGATCATCCCGGCGCTGCTCTGGACGCCGGTCTCGTCCGACGAGCTGGTCGAGCAGGTCCGCCAGGCGCACCTCGTCAAGCGCTACGAGCTGCAGACCCAGGCCGACATCGCCATTCTGCGGGCCACGCTGCTGCGCGCCCAGGAGAAGGCGCTGGTCGGCTTCGCCAACCTCACGGTGCAGGAGCGCGAGGAGCTGGCGGCGGTGATGCGCTCGCTGGTCACCGGCATCGACAAGACGCTCAAGGAGGTCGGCCAGACGGTCAAGACGGTCTCGGGCGTCGCGATGCCCTTCGACGGCATGCTGGACGACAACGAGGATATCCGCGATGTGCTCGAGTACATCAGCGAGAGCCTGACGAACACGACGCTGACCGCGGAGGGCGACGAGGAGTACGAGCTGCCCGGCGACTACTACGACGAGCGCCCGAGCGCCGCGCAGCGCCAGGCCCACAACGCACCGCGGCTGACGGCAGGCGAGCGCCCGACGCGCTCAGCCGAGCACTACTCCGAGCGTCCAACCCGCTCTGCCGAGCACTACTCCGAGCGCCCGATCCGCCCGCGCCGGCAGGACAGGCGCTACGAGTAGCCGATAAACGAGGAGCACGATGCGCGGTCGCCACTACTCCACCACACGCGCCCTCCCCGTGCGCGACCTGCACGATCTCAGCGATCTGCTGACGCTGCAGATCTACCAGCGCCTCGGCCGGCGCGCCTACGCCCTCAGCCGCCGCGATGTGGCCGAGCTTATCCAGCCCTACACCGACGACCTCGTCCCGGACGACCAGCGCGCCGTCGCCTGGCTGGTCTGGGATCTGCTGCAGGAAGGCGCTGAGATCGAGCTGGAGCTGGCCTAGCCTTCCATGAGCGCGCGCATCGGCATCCTCGGCGGCACCTTCGACCCCATCCACTACGGTCACCTCGCCATCGCTGAGGAAGCCCGCGTCACGCTCGGCCTCGACCGCGTGCTGATCGTGCCGGTCGGGCGCCAGCCGCTCAAGCACGGCGCCCACGTCGCTACGCCGCACCAGCGGCTCGCCATGGCGCGCCTCGCGTGCGAGAGCAACGCCCACTTCGAAGTCTCGCCGATCGAGGTCGAGCGGGAGGGGCTCTCCTACACGGTCACGACGCTCGAGATACTCCACGCCGCCGGCCTCGGCGAGCTGCACTTCATCCTCGGCGCGGACTCGCTCGCCGACCTGCACCGCTGGTACGATGCGCCGCGCATCATCAGGCTCGCGCGCATCGTCGCCGTGGCGCGGCCGGGCTACTCCCCGGACATCGAGCTGCTCGAGGCGCGCCTCCCCGGCCTGCGCGCGGCGCTCATCACGATCGAGGGCCCGCAGCTCGAGATCTCCAGCAGCGAGCTGCGCCGCCGGGTCGCCGCAGGGCGCCCGATCCGCTACATGACGCCCGATCCGGTTGTGGAGTACATCGACCGGCACGGCCTCTACCGATCGCGCGATGGATGAGCTGATCCGCACCACCGCAGCCTGGGGGCTGTCGCTCACCCCGGCTCAGATCAGCCAGTTCGCGGCCTACGCCGCCGAGCTGCGCGCCTGGAACGAGCGCATCAACCTCACCGCGATCACCGACGAGCGCGAGATCGTCACCCGCCACTTCCTCGACTCGCTGCGGCTCGCGCTGAGCTGGGGCGACTCCCCGGAGAGCCTGGTCGACATCGGCTCCGGCGCCGGCTTCCCAGGGCTGCCGCTCAAGATCCTGCGCCCGCAGCTGCGCCTCACGCTCGTCGAGAGCGTCGGCAAGAAAGCCGCCTTCCTCAAGCATCTGTCGAGCCTGCTCGGCCTCGACGAGGTCGTGGTGCTCACCGCGCGCGCCGAGCAGGTCGGCCGCGACCCGCAGCACCGCGAGCAGTACGATGTGGCCACCGCGCGCGCCGTGGCCGAGCTGCGGGTGCTGGCCGAGTACTGTCTGCCGCTCTGCCGCGTCGGCGGGCGCGCGCTCGCCCCAAAAGGCGCCCAGATCGACGACGAGGTCCAGCGGGCCCAGCGCGCAGTCGAGCTGCTCGGCGGGCGGATCGCAGCCGTCGAGCCGGTCGATCTGCCCGGCGTCGAGCCCCGCACCCTGGTCGTGCTCGAGAAGATCGCGCCAACGCCGCCCGCCTACCCCCGCGCCGTCAGCGTCCCCGCGCGCAGGCCGCTCTAGGGCGTACCTGCGGGCTGCGGCGTGTGTGGACTGGTCTTCGGAAGATCTCTCGCCGCGGCGGAAGCGGAGGAAGCTTGGCGAAATGACACCTCGCGCACCCTCGATCGCCGAAACCTTCGCGCACGGCGCGCGTATGTTGAATAGCGCAAGATGACTGTGCTAGAATGATGGTGCTGCGTCAGCAGCCGCAGTGGTTGTCCCGGTTGCTGCGTGTCGCTGGGAAGCCGCTTCACAAAGGGAGGATAGGCAATGTCGATCTTAGGCCGTATCCGCGATCTACTGAGCGCGAACATCAACGCCATGCTGGACCAGGCTGAAGACCCTGAGAAGATGGCGAACGAGTATCTGCGCCAGTTATCGAACGAGGAGTACGAGGTCAAGACCAGCGTCGCGCAGGCTATGGCCGATGCCAGCCGGCTGAACCGCCTCGAGGCTCAGTACCTGGCCGACGCCGAGAGCTGGGATCGCAAGGCCGAGGCCGCGCTGCGCGCCGGCGACGAGGAGCTCGCCAAGGCGGCGCTCGCGCGCAAGGTCCAGGCCAACAGGCTGTACCAGGAGTACAAGCAGCAGTCCGACGCGCAGGAGGAGCAGGTCGCGAAGCTGCAGGATGCCCTGGTCCAGCTGCAGACGCGCATCGCCGAGACGCGCGCCAAGCGCGACCTGATCATCGCCAAGAAGAACCGCGCCGAGACCCAGGAGGCGATCCAGCGCACCGTGCGCAACGCCACCGAGATCAGCGCCCTCGACAAGCTCGATCAGCTCGACCGCCGGCTGGACGAGCGCTTGGACCGCGCCGAGGCCATGGCCAAGCTCGAGGGCGACACCCTCGAGAACCGCTTCCGCGACCTCGAGCGCCAGAGCGAGGTCGACTCGGAGCTCGCCGAGCTGAAGCGGCGCCTCGGGCAGGGCTAGAGCTACGCTGGAGCACAAAACAACGCCGGGGATCTCGCTCGATCCCCGGCGTTTGTGATTCTGTGTGACGGCGACGTGTCACGGCCCGCGGCCGCGTCACCGCATCACTTCTCGCCGCTGGCGGCCGGCATATACAGCCGGGTCACGTACTCCTTGACCATCCGGCGCGTGCTGAACACCGGCGCGACGGTGGCGATCGCCTCCTTGCAGTAGGCCAACCAGCCGTGCGGAATGCCGTCGGGGCCGCGGTCGTAGAACAGCGGCAGCACTTCGTTCTCCAGGATGTGGTAGAGGTGCTGCGCGTCGTTCCAGTCCTGCTCGTCCTGGCTGCTGTACTCGCGCTCGTCGCCGACCGCCCAGCCGTTCTTGCCGTTGTACGCCTCCGGCCACCAGCCGTCCAGGATGCTGACGTTGACCGCCCCGTTGAGGCTGGCCTTCTGGCCGCTGGTGCCGCTCGCCTCGTGCGGGCGGCGCGGCGTGTTGAGCCACACGTCCACCCCCGCCACCAGCTGCCGCGCGACGTGCATATCGTACTCTTCCAGGAAGAGGATCCGCCCGATGAACCCGGGCTGCTGCGACATCTGGTAGACCTGCTGGATGAACAGCTTGCCCGGGTCATCGGCCGGGTGCGCCTTGCCGGCGAAGATGATCTGCATCGGCCGGTCGCTGCGGTTCAGCATGTACTTCAGCCGCTCCGGGTCGCGGAACAGCAGCGTGGCCCGCTTGTAGGTGGCGAAGCGGCGGGCGAAGCCGATCGTGAAGATCCCCTCCTCCAGCACCGGCCAGACCTGTGGCGGGTAGCCGAGCCGCAGGTGGCGCTGGCGGGTGCGCTCGCGGGCGAAGCTGATCAGGCGGTGCTTCAGCGCCTGCTTCGTCTCCCACAGCACCTCGTCCGGCAGGTCGTGGATCTTGCGCCACTGCGCCACGTCGTCGAGCGTCTCCTCCCAGTCCGGCCCCATCACCTCGTCGTACAGCCGGCGGATCTCCGGCGCCAGCCAGGTGGCGGTGTGGACGCCGTTGGTGATCGACGTGATCGGCACCTCGTCCTGGGACTTGCCGGGGTAGAGCCACTGCCACATGCCCCGCGCGACGTGGCCGTGGAGCTGGCTCACGCCGTTGGAGGCGCGCGAGGTGCGGATGGCCAGCACCGTCATCGCGAACGTCGGCCCCCAGCTCTGGTGCTGCATCGCCACGTCGAGGAACTCGTCCCGGCTGAGGCCGAGCTGCGGCCAGAACTGGTGGAAGTACTTCTCCATCAGCGGCAGCGGGAAGGCGTCGTTGCCGGCTGGCACCGGCGTGTGGGTGGTAAACACCGAGTGGCGGCGGACGTCCTCGATCACTTCGGCGAACGCCCGGCCCTGCTGCACCTGCTCGCGCGCCAGCTCCAGCACCAGGAACGCCGAGTGGCCCTCGTTCATGTGCCAGGCCGTTGGGCGTATGCCCAGCTGCCGCAGCGCGCGCACCCCGCCGATGCCGAGCACGATCTCCTGCGCGATGCGCATCTCCTGGTCGCCGCCGTAGAGGCGCGCGGACAGCTCGCGGTCCTGCGGGCTGTTCGGGTGGATGTCGGTGTCCATGAGGTACAGCGACACCCGGCCGACCTGGATGCGGTAGACCTTGGCGTAGATCGTGCGGCCGGGCAGGTCCACCTCAACCACCACCTCCCGGCCCTGCGGGTCGATCGCCGGGACCGCCGGGACGTCGGCGAAGTTCAGCTTGGAGTAGATCGCCTCCTGCCAGCCGCTCGGGTCCAACTGCTGGCGGAAGTAGCCCTGCGGGTAGATGAAGCCGACCGCGACGAGCGGCAGCCCCAGGTCGCTCGCCTCCTTGATGTGGTCGCCGGCCAGCACGCCCAGGCCGCCGGAGTAGATCGGCAGGCACTCGTGCAGGCCGAACTCAGCCGAGAAGTAGGCGATCTTCTCGTCCTTCGCGTCGGGGAAGGTGCGCTTGAACCAGGTGTCCTCGGCGCGCATGTAGCGGTCGAACGACGCCATCACCGCATCGTACTGCCGCAGATAGGCCTCGTCGGCAGCAGCGGCCTCGAGGCGCTGCTGGCGCACGTCGCGCAGGAAGTTCACCGGGTTGTGGTAGTCCTCCTCCCACAGGTCGGGGTCGATCTGGCGATACAGCTCCTGGGCCTCGGGGTGCCAAGTCCACCAGAGGTTATAGGCCAGCTCGCGTAGGCGCGCGATACGTGCCGGGGTCGGGGTAAAGAGGATATCAGCACTTGTGACATTCAATGGGACGGCCTCCTCTAGCGCTGTACCAACAGCGAGTACACTCCTGTATGTATCGTCGCTGCTCAGGTAGAGATACGGGGGGCAACGTCAATCAGCCGCGCCATTGCAGCCGGGTGCCTGACGTACTATACACGCAGGCGTGGAAGCCTGCAAGCGCGATGCGCCGGCTCACATTACAAGTTGTGCGGTAGCCTCGCCCCCGCACCCCGTGGAGGGGGTTGAGGAGGCGAAGCCTCTCCAGAACTCTCCGCCGCTCTGCGGCGACACAGTCGCCACAGAGCGGCGGGAAAAAGAGGATCTCGGAGGGCCTGCGGCCCTCCGAACCTCCCAGCTAAGGAAGCGGGCCGTGGCAGGCCACAGATCCTCCACACCTCCCCGCAGGAGGCGCCGCAGCACCGCTCCGCGTATCTCCTGTCACATTACGATATGGCGCGTACCTCCCAGGCAGCAGCGACTGCGTGAGCCGCAGATATGATACAATCCGCCCGCCATGACCGACGTTGCGCCATCCGCTTCTACCAGCTGTAGGTCGCCGTTTGCTGACGCCCGAATTGGACAAGCAGGGCCGAGCTCTGCCTAGGCTGGCGGCGCGCGCCCGGTGGCTCGGCTGGCTCGCCGCGCTCGCGCTCGCGCCGCTCGTCGTCGCCCAGCTGCTGTTCTTCGCCATCCGCGCCGCGCACCTGCTCGCCTATCCCTACCCGCTCGACTACGGCGAGGGGCCGCTGCTCACGCAGGTCCAGCTGCTGCGCGCCGGAACGCCGCTCTGGGCGCTGTACGCCGACCCCGGCGCGCCGCCCTACGCGGTGGTCAACTACCCGCCGGTCTACCACCTGGTCTCGCTGGGCCTCTCGCGCCTGCTGGATCTCGCCGGGTGCGCTCCGGTCGGAGATGTATGCAGCGCGCCCCTGCTCGCCGGGCGGCTCGTGTCGCTGCTGGCGACGGCGGGGGTCGCCGCGGCGCTGTGGGCGCTCTCCGGGAGGCCCGAGGCGAGCGGCAGGCGGCTGGAGAGCGAACAGCCGCCGGTGCCTGCGCAGATGTGGCCTGCTACCCTCCTGCGCCTGCTCGTCGTCCTGGCGCTGCTCGGCATCCCGATCGTGCGCGAGTGGGCGGCGGTGATGCGCGTCGACATGCTCGGAGTCTGCCTGGGGCTGTGGGGGCTAGTGCTGGTGCGCCGGGCCGCCTACGGGCGCTCGTCGGTTATCTGGGCGGCCGTGCCGCTCGCGCTCAGTCTGCTGGTCAAGCCGTCGCTGATCGCCGCGCCCGCCGCCGCGGTCCTGTGGCTGCTGTTCCGCAGCTGGCGCCAGGGGCTGCGGCTCATCGCTGCGCTCGCCGCGATCGGCGGTGTCACGGTCGGGCTGCTGCAGCTCGCCAGCGGCGGCTGGTTCCTGACCCACGTCGTCGCCGCCAACGCCAACCCGATCGACAGCCAGCTCGGCGCTGAGTTCTGGCACGACCAGCTGGAGATTCTGTGGCCGCTGTTCAGCGCCGGCGCCCTCAGCGCGGCGCTGGTGCTCGGGCGGGGGGTGGCCTCGCGTCTCGGGCGGAGCGCTGAAGAAGATGGGCCGCGCGCAGCGGCGGATCTCCTGCCGATCTCCTACGCCCTGTTCGGCGCGGTCGTCGCTCTGGGCATCGGCAAGGTCGGGGCGTACCTGAACTACTTCCTCGAGCTGTACGCCGGGCTGATCTGGCTGGCAGCGAGCCAGGTGGCGCACCTCACATCGCACGCCGCAGCCACGCCGCCGGCGAACGGCGGCCGCGGCGACATCCGGCGCCCGGCGTCCTGGCTGCGCCCCTTCGCAGCCGGCGCAGTCTGCCTCCTCGTCGCCGCGAGCCTGCTGCGCTACTACCCGCTCTGGAGCGAGACTTACCTCAAGCCCTACGGCCTGATCGAGGGCCAGAACCCGCCGCGCGTGGCCTTCGGCGGCTACAGCGTCTGGCGCGACCTCCAGCGCGAGCGCGAGGTTCTGGCCGCCCTGGCGCGGATCAACAGCGCCCTGGCCGCCGAGGTGCGGGCCGCCGGCGCGCCGATCTTCACCGACCTGCCGGGGATCGCCGCCCAGGCCGGGCAGCTGGCCCGCCACCAGGCGTTCGAGCACCGCCAGCTCTACGACGTGAGCCTGTGGGACCAGCGGCCGCTGCTGCGCGACATGGCGAACGGGGCGGTGCCGCTGGTCGCGCTCGACTACCTCGGCAACTGGCTGACCCCCGAGATGATCGCGCTGATCACGCACCGCTACGCCCAGGACGGCTCGCGCGGGCCGTATGACCTGTACCGCCCGGTGGACCCCGGGCCGCGAGAGCCGCTGGAGCTCGACTTCGGCGGCGGCCTGGTGCTGCGCGGCGTGCGGCTCTCGCGGCCCGGCGCGGAGTCCTACAGCGGCGGCGAGCTGCTCGCCGTGACGCTGGAGTGGCAGAGCGCGCCTTCGGATGGCGATCTTCCATCCCGCGCGGGCGCGGCGCGCTGCGGCCTGCAGCCAGCCCCGTGCGACGTCGTTCTCCAGCTTCTGGACGAAGGCGGCGCCGCCGTTGCCGAGAGCGCCCGGCCGCTCCTGTACGGCGCGCTCGCGCCAGCCGACTGGGGCGCCGAGCCGGTGCAGCACATGCAGCCGCTGGCGCTTCCGCCGACCCTTGCGGCCGGGACGTACACGATCGCCGCCGCTGTGCGCGCCGGGGATGCCGCGCTCGCGCCCCCGCAGCCGGTCGCGCAGATCGAGGTCGGCGAGCTGAGCGGGCGGCTGCTCGGCGAGGGCGGCTGGTTCGTGCCGGCGCCGCTGCTGGAGGCCTGGGCGCGGGCGGGCGGCTACGACGGCCCCGGCGACCCGCTGATGCCGGCCGTGCCGTTCGAGGGCTTCACGCTCCAGTGCTTCCAGCGCGCATGCTTCCGGCTGGCCGGCGGCGAGGTCGAGCCGCTGCCGCTCGGCGAGCTGATCAGCATGGCGGAGACGGGGGTGCCGGCGGGCGAGGCGCGGCCGTCCGAGGCGTTCCAGGTGATCTGGGAGCAGTACGGCGAGGCGGCGCTCGGCCCCGCGATCACGCCCGAGTTCATTCGGGGCGACCGCATCGTCCAGTACACGCGCTACGCGCGCATGGAGCGCCCGCGAGACGGCGGGGAGGCGCGGCTCGCTCATCTGGGCGAGGAGTTCCTGCGCCTGCCGGGGGGCGTGCCCTACAGGTGGCCCTGAGCCTCTGCGAGCTACTCGTACAGCTTCCGCGCCGGCTCCTCGGCCGTCGCGAGCGGCGCGTTGAGGTCCTTGTAGCGCCCGCTCAGCGCGTACCAGCGCACCCGCGCCAGGTCGCCGAGCATGCGCAGCGTGTCGCGCAGCGGGCTGACCTTCGACTTCTCGCCGTAGTGCCACGGCACCGGCACCTCGGCGATCCGGTAGCCGCGCCGGACGGCGAGGTAGAGCAGCTCGACATCGTACGCCGTGACCGCCGCGCCCTGCACGATCGGCGCGTCGTCGGCGTAGATCCGCACGCGCCGGAAGAGGTCCTCGGCCACCGGCCGGCGCAGCGCCTTGAAGCCGCACTGCGTGTCCTGGATGCCGCCCACCGCCACGAGCCGCACGATCAGGTTGAACACCCGGCCCATGAGGTGGCGGTGCCAGGGCTCGCCCAAGCGCTGCGCCCCGACGCCCTCGCGCGACCCGATCGCGATGTCGTAGCCCGACTCAAGCGCCGCGCGCAGCCGCTCCCACTCCTCGATCGGCACGGCCAGGTCCGCGTCGCACAGCAGCACGTAGTCGCCGCGCGCCGCCAGCGCCCCGGCGCGCACGGCGAAGCCCTTGCCGCGGTGGTCGAGGCGCAGCAGGTGCAGGTTCGGGTGCCGGTCCATCAGCCCGTCGACCAGCGCGGCTGTGCCATCCTCACTGCCGTCGTCGGCGATGATCAGCTCGGCGCCATAGGGTTGCCGACCGAGGTAGGCCAGGATCGTTTCGAGCGTCCGCGGCAGGCGCTGCTCCTCGTTGTAAGCAGGCACCACCACTGAGAGCAGCGGCGTCGAGATGGGGTTCAATAGAGCTTCCTCTTCCAAGCGGGCCGAAGCCCGGCTGACAACGGTACGTATCTATCGCGACGGATGTCCGGCTTACACGCCGGCGAGCTCGGGCCACTCCAGGCTCTGGTGGCGGGCGCGCTTGCGCACGAAGCGCGGCAGCTCCCGCAGGCCGTCGAGCTGGCCGCGGAGCCGCGCCCGCGCCGCCGGCTCGCGCAGGTGCCACAGCGAGCGCAGCGCGAAGGCGAGCTGCGAGCGGATCAGGCCCGGCAGGTGGCGCAGGACCAGCCGCGACGGCATGTTCTTGGCCCACACCAGCAGGAAGTTGCGGCCGCAGTAGTAGCTCGCCAGCGCCCCGCCGCCGGTGGCGCTCAGCCGGTGGTACACCACCGCGCGCGGCTCGTAGATCGTGCGGAACCCGCGCCGCCGCGCCCGGAGGTTCAGGTCGACATCCTCGCAGTACATCACCAGGTCCTCGTCGAACACCCGGCCGTCCTCGGCGAGCGCCTCGAGCGCCGAGCGGCGGTAGGCGGCCGCCCCGGCGCACGGCCCGAACACCTCCTCCACCGCGTCGAACTGGCCGCGGTCCCGCTGCCAGACGCCGCGGTTGCCCGGCACGCCGTCCGGCCGGTAGTAGTCGCCCGCCGAGTGGATGTAGTCGCGCCGGTCGAACAGCATCAGCTTGCTGGCGGCGAAGGCGTAGCTGGGGTAGCGCTCCAGCGCGCCGATCAGATACTCCAGCCAGCGCGGGTGCGCCTCGGTGTCGTTGTTCAGCAGCACCACGTACTCGCCGCCGGTCGCCTCGATCCCCAGGTTCACCGCCGCCGCGAGCCCGCGGTTGCGGGGCAGCGCGATCACCTGCACCGCCGGGTAGCGGCGCGCCAGCAGCTCGCGCGAGCCGTCGGTCGAGCCGTCGTCCACAACCACCACGCAGAAATCGTGCCGCGTCTGCGCGCGCAGTGCGTCCAGGCAGGTCGGCAGCAGCTCGGCGCCGTTGTAGTTCGGGATGATGATGTCGATCATTGCAGCGTAGAACCGTCTGAGGCACGGCCTTCAGGCAGACGGTCCAGATAATCCGCGAGCGCCTCTTCCCACGGCCGCAGGACGATCCCCAGGTCCGCGGCGGCGATGTTGCGCAGCGGCGTGTAGGGCGGCACCCGGCTGTCGCGCCGGTACTCCGCCAGCCGGATGGGCCGCAGCGCGACGCCCCCGCGCCCCGCGCGGCGCAGCACGGCCGCCGCCAGCTCGTAGCGCGAGCACTGCCCCTCGTTCACGAGGTGGTAGGTGCCGTAGTACGGGCGCTCTACTAGCCGCAGCGTCGCGGCGGCCACGTCGGGCGCGTAGGTCGGGCTGCCGATCTCGTCGGCCACCATGCGCAGCTCGTCGCGCTCGGCCGCCAGCCGCAGCACCGTCCGCACGAAGTTGCGCTCGCCGCCGAACAGCCACGCGACGCGCACGATGTAGTGGCGCGGCACGAGCTCGCGCACCGCCTGCTCGCCGACCCACTTCGACCAGCCGTAGGGGTTGATCGGCGCGGGCCGGTCGTACTCGCGGTAGGGCTCGCGCGCCGTGCCGTCGAACACCTCGTTGGTGCTGACGTAGACGAGCGCGGCGTCCAGGCGCCGGCAGGCCAGGGCGATGTAGCGCGTCCCCAGCCCGTTCACCCGGTAGGCCCGGTCCGGCTCGCGGGCGCAGCCGTCCACGTTCGTGTACGCGGCCGGGTGAAGCACGAGCTCGGCCCCCGTGGCGACCAGCTGCTCCACGCACTCCGGGCGCGCCAGGTCGATGTCGGCGTGGCTGAGCGCGATGACCTCGTGCTCGGGCGCGAACGCCTTCTGAAACGCCTGGCCGAGCTGGCCGGACGCGCCGGTGATGACCACACGCATTGCTACGGCTCCCGACAACCCCAAACAGCCTGGTATAATAGGAGATCAGATGAGCAGCGTCAAGGAAGTCTGGGGCGCAGCTCCCCAGCCTCGCCCGCGGCGACGCTGTGTCATCGCCCTTGTGAGGCGGCCATGGGTCTTCCGGCGTCCTGGAAGCTTGCTGCGCTCGCCGCGCTCGCCGCGCTCGCCCTCGTGATGGGCGCGGTCGTCAGCGCGGCCGGCATCCAGCGCCGCGTGTTCGACCCGCCGAGCTTCGAGTTCACGCTCGGCCCCGTCCGCCTCTCCGGGTTCGTCACCAGCACGCCCAACTGTCGCGTCTCCAGCTACAGCCAGCGCAAGAACTCGCTCTGCTCCGGCCAGTCGATCTACTCCCCCGACGAATACTTCGCGGTCTGGCTGCTGGTGCGCTCCAAGCGCGGCGCCGTCACCTTCGAGCAGGCCGACCGTCTCTTCCTGCTGCGCTTGGAGCAGCGGCCCTAGCGGCACGGGTGCGCGGATGCACTGGCGGAACCACAGCCTGCGGCGCTCGCTCTGCGTGTGCGCTCTGGCTGCGCTGGCGCTCGCCGCCTGCGGCAGCGCCCCGCCGCCCCCCGCGCGAGCCGTGGCGACGCCCGCGTGCCCGCGCCAGGAGCACCGGGGCGAGGCCGAGCTCCTGCGCAGCCTGCCCGGCGCCGGCTACGACTGCGCCGAGGAGCTCGCAGCCGCGCTCGCGCTCGCGCCCCGGCCCGAGACGATCGACCGCCTGCTCGCCATGGCCCGCCCGCCGTCACACAGCCTGGCCCGCCGCAACGCCCTGCGCGCCATCGGCCGCCTCGCGGAGCAGCCGCCGGGGAGCGCCGCCCACCGCCTCGTCCGCCAGGACCGCGCGGCCGACGTGCGCGCCGCGCTGGTCGAGATCCTGAGCGCCGAGCAGCACAAGGACGTGCTGCAGGACGCGATCTGGGTGCTCGACACCTTCTTCCTCCCGGCGTGGGAGGCGCAGCCGCTGCTGGAGGCGATCAGCGCGGACCGGACGCGCCCGGCGCCGCTGCGCGCCCGCGCGATGAACGCCGTCTCGCGCCTGATCCTCACCCGCGCCGGCCCGGTCCGGCCGTCCGACCTCGACTTCACGCTGCGGGCGCTGCGCTCCGATGAGCCCGGCGTCCGCGCGCGCGCCGCGCTGATCCTCGAGCGCCTGGGCGAGGCCCGGCTCGACGACGCGGGCCGGGCGCGCGCTGCCGCAGCCCTGGCCGACGCACACGCCGCCACCGCCAGCGAGCCGCTCCTGCCGCAAGCCGGCCAGGGCGAAGGTGCGCGAGGCGGCTCCTCCGGCCTGCGCTTCGACCCGCTCCTCTCCGGGCGCCCGGACATCCCGGTGCCGCCGCTCGCCGCCCGCGCCGCGGTCGCGCGCGCGCTCGACCGCTATGCGCCGGGCGCTCGGTACCAGGAGCTGCTGGAGGCGTTTACGGCGGCCGCCCTGCCCGTGCGCCACGAGGAGCCCGGCCTCGTAATACGAAGCGGCCTCGCGCCGGAGGCGATCCCGCCGCTGCTCGACCTGCTCGCGCGCGCCCGAGCCGAATTCTTCGCCCTGCTCGGGGCGAACTTCGCCGCCCCGCTCGCGGGCGACCGAAACAACACCCTCACGCTCCTCATCTTCGGCGATCCGGCCGCCTACGAGGCCTACATGCACGCCTTCGTCGGCTTCGGCGCCGAGGTGGAGGGGCTCTACGTCGAGGCGCAGGGCACCCTCTACGCCCGAGACGATCCGCGGCGGGCCGGGCGCCTGGCCGAGACTCTGGCGCACGAGTACGCCCACTACCTCGCCGGCCGCCACATCTTCCCCGGCGGCTGGCACGACCCAGGGTATCACGCCGAGCCGAAGGGCTGGGCCGACGAGGGCCTGGCGACCCTGATCGCGGCGCGCGCAACCGGCCAGGACGCGGCGCCGGACGCGCTCTGCGAGCGGCGCGGCCAGTCGCTCGCCGCTCTGATCGGCCGGCGTGCCGGCTACGACCGCTTTGGCACCTTCACCTACGACGAGGCGCACGCGCTGGCGCGATATCTGCTGATCGAGCGTCCAGAGGCCGGGCGCCGGATCTACGCCGCCTACCGCGCCGGCACGTACCGCCAGCACGAGCTGCCGCAGCTGGCCGGGCTGGAGTCGCTCGACGCGCTCGCCGACGGCTGGCAGCGCGCAACCGAGCGCTGGTGTGAGTCGCGCGGGCGCGGCGCGCGGAGGAGCTGATGATGCGGTGGTCAGAGTCCATACAGCGGGCCTGGCTCCGGCTGGCGGGCCCGCGTAGAGGCGCCGGGGAGCACGGCCGGGCGGGGGGCGTATGGGCCGCCGCGGCCGCGCTGCTGGCGCTCGCGCTCCTCTGCGGCGCGCTGGGCCTGCTCGTGCGCCCGCCCGCCCGCGTGTCCGCCGAGGAGCAGCTGCGCGCCGCCCGGGCGCGCTGGGATGCGCGCGGGTTCACCGGCTACCGCATCGTCTCGCGCATGGGCGACTGCGTGCAGCGCGGCGAGTTTCGCGGCCCCGAGATCCTCAGCATCAGCCGGCAGGACTGCTTCGACAGCATCAGGACCGTCGAGGCGCTCTTCCTCCTCGCCGAGCGTGCCCAGTCCTGGGGCCTCGGCTCGCCGCGCTGCGCCCCCTCCGGCTGCGTCTGCCGCGAGACGCGCTCCTTCTACGCGGTCTACGACGAGCAGCTCGGCTACCCGCGCGCTATTCGCCTGCGCAAGTACCGCACGGTGGACTGGGCCTACCTGCTCGGCCACCCCACCGCCTACCACGGCCTGCTCGGCTGCATGAGCCCGCCCGAGATGGACCTGGTGGTCGTCCTGGCCCTCGAGCCGCTCCCCTAGCCGGTGCAGGCCGCGCCGCCTCAGCTCTGCTGCTCGCCCAGGCGGTGCAGCAGCTTACAGTACCCCTCCTGCCCGCGGCGGAAGCTGCTCAGGCGGAAGAACTCGTCCGGCGAGTGGGCGCGCTCATCGTCCAGGCCGAAGGCGAAGTTCGTCGTGTAGGCCCCCAGGTGCCGCTGGAACAGCGTGCAGACCGGGATGGAGCCGCCGGTGCGCACGTAGTAGGGCTCGCGGCCGTACATCTCCGTCAGGACGGCGCTCACCGCCTTGTTGCCCCAGTGGTCGGCCGGCATCAGGTAGGCGTCGGCCGTGAACCCCAGCCGTTGCACCGTCGCCTGCGCGCCGGGCGGCGTGTTGCGCGCCACATGCTCCGCGATCGCGTCCGCGACCTTGGCCGGGTCCTGCCCGGGAACCAGCCGGCAGACGATCTTGGCGTGCGCCTCCGACGGCAGCACGGTCTTGATCCCGGCGCCCTGGAAGCCGCCCCACACACCCACCACCTCGAGCGTCGGGCGCGCCCACATGCGCTCGCGCGGCGTGTAGCCGGCCTCGCCCCACAGCGCGTCGACGCCCAGGTCCTCCATCAGCTCCTCTTCGTCGAAGGGCGGGGCCGCGATCTGCCGGCGCTCCTCCTCCGTGAGCGGCGGGATGCCGTCGTAGAACCCCTCGACCCGGATCACGCCGTCATCGCCGCGCATCGAGGCCAGGATCGCCGCCAGCGCGTGGATCGGGTTCTGCACCGCGCCGCCGTACATGCCCGAGTGCAGGTCGCGGTTCGGCCCGCGCACGTGGATCTCCACCGCCACACCGCCGCGCAGGCCCACCAGGATCGCCGGCTCGGTCTCGCTCCACTGGCCGCCGTCGGAGCTCACCACCAGGTCGCACGCGAACAGCTCGCGGTTGGCGGCCACGAACTCCGGCAGCTGTGGGCTGCCGATCTCCTCCTGGCCCTCGAAGAAGAACTTGACGTTCAGCGGCAGGCGGCCCTCGGTCTTGAGCAGCGCCTCGACGGCCAGGATCGGCGCCAGCATGTTGCCCTTGTCGTCCGATGCGCCGCGCGCGTACACCCGCCCGTCGCGGATCTGCGGCTCGAACGGCGGGCTGGTCCACAGCTCGAGCGGGTCGGCCGGCTGGGTGTCGAAGTGGCCGTAGATCATCACGGTCGGCTTGCCCGGCGCGTGCAACCACTCGCCGTACACCACCGGGTGCCCGCCGGTCTCGAGCAGCCGCACGCCCTCGACCCCCGCCGCCCGCAGCCGATCCGCCACCCACTCGCCGGCCCGCCGCACGTCGCCCGCGTGCTCCGGCAGCGCCGAGATGCTCGGGATCCGCAGAAACTCCAGCAGCTCGTCGGTGTACCGACCCTGCTGCTCATCCAGGTAGGCCTTCCAGTCCGCCATGTCTGCCGCTCCTTAAATTATGTCAATCACCGCACACGCGGTGGCCTCGTTCCCCGCACCCACGCCGGGCCTGGGAAAGCAGCGCCTCCCCAGAGCTCTCCCGCGGAAAGCTGCTCTGATGCTCGGGTGCTGCGGGCCTGAGCCTTGCCCTATAATACAATCAGTTTCAGATCTGCTGACAAGGAGCCACCCATGCCCCACTCTCATCTCCCGCGCGGGCGGTTCGCACACGCGCTCGCCGTCCTCGGGCTGCTCCTGGCCGGCTGCGGCAACATCCCGCTGGGCGCGCAGCCCACGCCCCAGCCGATCATTCTCATCGCCACGCCCACGCCCGGCGCAGCCGAAGCGCCGGCCCAGGCGCCGACCGAGGCGCCCGCCACCCCGCCGCCCGCTCCGGCTGAAGAAGCGCCCGCGCCGACAGCCACCCCGGCTGAGGAAGCGCCGGCCGCCGATTCCCAGCCGACCGCCTCCGCGCCCGCCCAGCCGATCCTCGCCCGCGTCCAGGCGCGCGGCCGGCTGCTGTGCGGCACCAACGCCGACCTGCCCGGCTTCGGCTTCTACGACCAGGTGCGCGACCGCTGGTTCGGCTTCGATGTGGACTTCTGCCGCGCGGTGGCGGCCGCCATCTTCGGCGACGCCACCAAGGTCGAGTTCGTCGCGCTGGACACCTCCGGGCCGCGCGAGCGGTTCGCGGCCGTGCGCGAGGGGCGCGTCGACGTGCTGTTCCGCAACACCACCTGGACCCTCGGCCGCAACATCAGCGGCCTGGCCTTCGGCCCCACCACCTTCCACGACGGCCAGACCTTCATGGTGCGCGTCGCCGACAACATCACGACGCTCGAGGACCTGGACGGCCGGACGATCTGCGTCGCCAGGGGCACCACCAGCGAGCAGAATCTGGTCGAAGACTTCGCCGCCCGCGGCATCACCTTCACCCTGCAGCTCTACGACGACGAGAACCAGCTCTACCCGGCCTACGACAACGGCGAGTGCGACGCGGTCACGAGCGACAGCTCCCAGCTCGCCTCCAAGCGCCAGACGCTCACCACCCCGGACGACCACGTGATCCTCGGCGACCGGATCTCGCGCGAGCCGCTCGGCCCGGTCATCCCGCGCGACGACAACCAGTGGCTCGACGTCGTGAGCTGGACGGTGTTCGCCACGATCTACGCCGAGGAGCTGCGCGTGGACCAGAACAACGTCGATCGCATGCGCGAGACCTCGACCGACCCGCGCGTCCGCCGGCTGCTCGGCCTTGAGGGCGAATTTGGGGAAGGGCTCGGCCTGCCGAACGACTTCGCCTACCAGATCATCCGGCAGGTCGGTAACTACGGCGACATCTACAACCGCAACCTCGGCCCCAGCACGCCCTTCAATCTCGACCGCGGCCCGAACAAGGCCTGGAACCTCGGCGCCGGCGGCGTGCTCGCCTCGCCGCCGTTCCGCTAGGCCCGCTGGCGTGTTGGCGCGGCGGCGAAGCGAAGTCACCCTTCGCCCCGCGCCAGCCTGGGGAAGTCCGGAGAGGCCGCGCCCATTCAGGAGGAGTGGATGAAGATCACCAACATCGAGCCGTTCCCGGTCTGGGGCGGCCACCGCAACTTCCTGTTCGTCGTCGTGGACACCGACGAGGGGATCTCCGGCGTCGGCGAGGCCGGCCTGACGGGCCGCGAGCTGGCGGTGATGGGCGCCCTCGAGCACTTCAAGCCGCTGCTGATCGGCCAGGACCCGTCGCGCATCGAGCACATCTGGCAGCTCCTGTTCCGCGGCGGCTTCTTCCCCGCCGAGCGCGTCCTCAGCGCCGCGATCTCGGCGATCGACATCGCCCTGTGGGACATCAAGGGCAAGGCGCTCGGCGTGCCCATCTACGAGCTGCTCGGCGGGCGCGTGCGCGACAGCGTGGTCTGCTACCCGCACAACGTCGGCCACTCGAGCGACGTCTCCGCGCTCGTCGAGTCCTGCCTGCGCTCGGTCGAAGAGGGGTGGAAGTTCGTCCGCTGGGGGCTGCCGTCGGAGGGCGACGTGCTCGAGCCGTCGCAGGCGGTCCGCACCGCTATCCGCCAGTTCCAGGCCGTCCGCGAGGCGGTGGGCGAAGAGATCGAGATCACCTTCGACGTCCACACCCGCCTCGACCTGCCCGACGCGGTCCGGCTCTGCCGCGAGGTCGAGCAGTTCCGCCCCTTCTTCATCGAGGACCCGCTGCGCTGCGAGAACCCGGACTCGTTCAAGACGCTGCGCCCGCGCACCTCCGTCCCGCTCGCCGCCGGCGAGCAGTTCAGCTCGAAGTGGGAGTTCCGCCAGCTGATCGAGGAGGAGTGGATCGACTACGCCCGCATCGACCTGTGCCTGGTCGGCGGCATCACCGAGGCCAGGAAGATCGCCGGCTGGTGCGAGACGCACTACATCAAGCTCGCGGTCCACAACCCGCTCGGGCCGGTCTCGACGGCTGCCTGCCTCCAGCTCAACCTGGCCGTGCCGAACTTCGGGGTTCAGGAGCAGCCGCGCCGCCCGGGCGAGGTGCTCCCCGACGTGGTGCCGGTACAGCCGGAGTGGCGCAACGGCTCGCTCCTGCCGCCTCTGGGCCCGGGCCTCGGCATCGAGTTCGACCGCGAGGCCGCCAGGCGCTCCCCCTTCCGGCTCACGGAGCTGCCGCACCTGCGCCGCCTCGACGGGTCGTTCACCAACTGGTAGCCGCGCATCATTGTGCTGGGCACAGAAAAGCGCCGGGCTTCTGCGCAGAAGCCCGGCGCCTGTATCTGGTGGAGCGACGGGGATTCGAACCCCGGACCTGCTGCGTGCAAAGCAGCCGCTCTCCCAACTGAGCTATCGCCCCCGTAGAAAAGGCAAAAGGTAAAAGTAAAAAGGAGGACTGGCCGCTTCCTTTTTACTTTTGCCTTTTGCCTTTGTGTGGTGGGCGTAGGTGGACTCGAACCACCGACCTCGATCTTATCAGGATCGCGCTCTAACCTGCTGAGCTATACGCCCGTTGCATCTATTGTACCACAACAATGTGAGGCATGTGACGGCGTCGGGCAAGAAAGAGTGCCCGCGCTCCCTAGAAAGGAGGTGATCCAGCCGCACCTTCCGGTACGGCTACCTTGTT
>ERZ777003.600-NODE-600-length-67600-cov-5.259309_pt1 | contig 67600 bp, 61 predicted proteins | sample MGYA00374956_ERZ777003 | MGnify/ENA primary metagenome ERZ777003 (study PRJEB29302, sample SAMN06268252) | bioreactor metagenome | isolation source: Joint BioEnergy Institute, California, USA | place: USA:Joint BioEnergy Institute, California, USA | collected...
CAAACGCATCTTCGATCCGTTCTTCACGACCAAGCCCGTCGGCCACGGCACCGGGCTGGGACTCAGCATGGTTTACGGCTTCGTCAAGCAGTCTCAGGGCCACATCAAGATCTACAGCGAGCGCGGGCGCGGCACGACGGTGCGCATCTACCTCCCCGCCGCCGACGGCACGGAAGGCGAGGCCGCGCAGGCGCAGGACGGCAGCGGGCTGCCCGTGGCACGGGCCGGCGAGACCGTGCTGGTGGTCGAGGACGACCCGATGGTACGCAAGCTCGCGGTACGGCTGCTGACCGGGCTCGGTTACGGCGTGATCGAGGCGGAGAGCGGGCCGATGGCGCTCGCGCTGGCCGGCAGCGCGGAGCGGATCGATCTGCTGCTGACCGATCTCGTGCTGCCCGAAGGCATGAACGGCGCCACCCTCGCGCGGCGGATCGGCGCCGTGCGGCCCGGGCTGCGGGCACTGTTCATGTCGGGCTACGCCGCGGACGCCGTCTCGGGCACCGGGCTGATCGAAGCAGGCGTCCCGCTGCTGTCGAAGCCGTTCCGCAAGCTCGAGCTCGCGGTCAAGCTGCGCGAAGCGCTGGACGGCGCGGCGCCGTCATGAGCGGGAGTCCTGGCCGCATCCTGGTCGTGGACGACGAGCCGGCCCTCGGTGTGCTGGTCCGGCGGGCGCTGGCGCCGCTGGGCTACGAGGTCGAGGTGACCACGCAGGCGCGCCGGTTCAAGGAGCTGTTCGAGGAGCAGCCGCCGACGGCGGTGATCATCGATATCGTGATGCCGGAGACCGATGGCATCGAGCTCATCCGCTGGATCGCCGCACGCAGCGTGGACGTGCGCGTCATCATCGCCTCGGGCTCAAAGTCCGAATATGCGAAGGCGGCGGCCGTGCTGGGCACGGCCGCCGGCATCAGGTCGATCGTCAGCCTGCGCAAGCCGCTGTCCGTGACCGAGCTGCGCGAGGCGGTGAGCGGCTGACGGCCGCCCACCGCGACCGTCAGGCGGCGCGGACGCGGGAGAGGAACCGGTCCACCTCGCCCTTCAGCAGCTCCGCCTGCCGGCTCACCGCGAGCGAGGCGTCGCGCACCTCCCCGGCGGAGGCGCCGGTCTCGTTCGCTGCCTGGGTCACGGCCACGATCGCGGCCGAGACCTCGCGGGTCCCTGCGGCCGCCTCCTGCACGTTGCGCGAGATCTCGACCGTGGAGGCGCCCTGCTCCTCCATCGCGCTGGCGATGCCGACAGAGACCTCGTCGATCTTCGCAATGGTCTCGCCGACGTTGGCGATCGCCTGCACCGCCTGGCTGGTGAACTCCTGGATCGCCTCCAACTGGGCGGCGATGGTGTCGGTGGCCCGCGCCGTCTCGCCGGCCAGCGCCTTCACCTCGGTCGCCACCACGGCGAAGCCCTTGCCGGCCTCGCCAGCGCGGGCGGCCTCGATCGTGGCGTTCAGCGCCAGCAGGTTGGTCTGCCCCGCGATGTCGGAGATCAGCCGGATGACGTCGCCGATCTCGGCCGCCGCCGTGGAGAGGCTGTTGATGCAGGCGTTGGTGCGCTCGGCCTCGCCCACCGCCGCGCGCGCGATCTGTGCCGCCTCGCCGACCCGGCGACTGATCTCGGCGATGGAGCCGGACAGCTCCTCGGCCGCGGCCGCAACGGTCTGGACGTTGACGGACGCCTGCTCCGCGGCGGCCGAGGCGCCCATCGCCTGGCGGTCGGTGCGCCCGGCCGTCTCGGCCATGGCGGCGGCGCTCCGCTCCATGCCGCCGGATGCCTCGCGCAGGACAGTCACAATCGCGCCGACACTGGATTCGAACTGCGCGGCCAGCGCCTCCATCTCCTCGCGGCGCCGCGCCTCGGCATCCCGCTTCGCCTGCTCCTGCTCCTCGCGCAGGCGCGCCATCTCGAGCGCGTTGTCCCGGAACACGCCGACGGCGCGCGCCATCGCGCCGATCTCGTCCCACCGCTGCAGATAGGGGATCTCGGTCTCGCTCCGGCCCTCAGCCAGCGCCGTCATCGCGCGGTTGATCCGCTGGATCGGGACGCTGAGGCCGTGGCCGAGCCACCAGGCGACGCCGGCGGCGGCCAGCACGCAGATCACGGCAACACCCGCGACATAGCCGGTGAGGTTCGTGACGGCGGCATGGACCTCGGCCAGCGGCGCCGTCATCACCAGCGCCCACGGCGCGCCGGACGCCTCGACCGGCTCGATCCCCTGCAGCGCCGCATCCCCGCGGATCGCCGCATCGTCGCGCAGCGACGCGGCGCCGGCGGCGACCGCAGCGAGCTCGTCCTCGGACAGGCCGATGGCCGAGGCGGAACCGGCCAGCGCCGCGCTGTCCGGATGGGCGACGACCAGGCCGCCGTTGCTGATCAGCGCGGCATGGCCGGTTTCGAAGAAGGTGATGTCCGCCAGCGACTGCTGCAGGTCAGTGAGCGTGATGTCGACGCCGGCGACGCCAACGACCTTGCCGTCCACCAGGATCGGTGCCGAGACGGTCGTGATCAGGGTGGGCACGCCATCGATGTCGTACGAGTAGGGCTCGAGCATCACCGTGCGGCCGCTGTCGCGGGCGAGCAGGTAGTAGTTGCCGATGCCGGGTTCCTCGTAGTCCATCAGCGCCTGGACGCCCATGCCGTCCTCGGAGCGGTACCAGTAGCCGGCAAAGCGTCCGCTTGCGTCATGGGCGACCTCTCCGATGTAGGCGGCATCGCCCGCTCCGATCATGTCCGGCTCGAACACCGCCCAGGCGCCGAGCATGTCGGGCTGGGTGCGGAACACGGTTTCGATCAGGCCGCCGTAGCGGGCCGAGCGGTCTTCGCCGGACGCCTGCAGGGTCGCAAGCTGCGCGGCAAGACCCTCGGCGATCCCGACCGTGGCGGCGATGCGGGATGACAGCAGCTCCGCTTCCGCCTGCACCTCCTGGCGGGCGCTTTCCAGCGTCTGCGTACCGAAGATGTCGGTGGAGACCCAGGTGGTCACGCCGACCGCGACCACCATCGACGTGGCGGCCAGCGCAACCATAGACGCCACCACGCGTCCCTTCACGCTGCGCAGGCCGATTCCGATTCCAGACATGCACTCCCCTTCCCTGCGTGGGCCTGGTCCTTCGGCGGCAGGCTAGCCGCGGGAGATTAAGGGAGGCTTATTCGCGGGAGCCGCGAACGCGCTTTACCGGAGAGCGTCAGCCGCGGATGGCGACGTCGCCGAAGATGGCGGTGCAGCCCCGGCCGTCGGGGCTGCAGGCATAGAGACCGACCAGTATCTCGCTGCGGCCATCGTCCTCCAGCAGGCGCGCCACGCGATGCACGTCGGGCGGACCGTCGCCGATACCGGCGGCGAGGACATAGTCTCCGCCGTGGCGCTCCACCCGCAGCCTGACCAGCGCCGGGAAGGGCGAGACCGGCCGGTACGACCAGTCGGAGAAGCCGCTGTTGGTAACGACCGCACCGAGCTGGGACGCGCCGTCCGGCTGGAACTCGCAGGAGGTCTTCAGCCAGCCGCCCGGGCTCAGCCGGACCATCAGTCCCGCCTGGTCGTAGCGGGCATCGGGTTCCAGCGCCACCGTTGCCTCGGCGACGAAGTCGCCGGTGCGGCGCTGGAACAGGAAATGGCCGTCGTCACGGCGAAAGCCGTAATGGGTGCGTTGCCAGAAGTCGGTTCCGCCGGCCGTCCGCAGGCGGAGCCGGTCTCCCGCCGCCTGCCAGTCCGGAGGCGGGTTGAGCCATTCGAACCCGGAAAGGTCGGTCACGCCGGCCGCCGCGGCGGCTGGGCGCAGCTGTCGCGCACGATCAGCTCCGGCCGCAGCAGCTCCTTGCGCGGCTGGGTCGGCTCGCCGCCGTCGAGCAGGTTCATCAGCCGCTCCACGGCGCGCCGCCCGATCGCCTCGATCGGCTGGGAGACCGTGGTCAGCCGGGGATAGAAGGCGGTGGACCATTCGAAGTCGTCGATGGCCACGACCGAAAGGTCCTCCGGGCAGCGCAGCCCCGATTCGGCCACCGCCCGCATCGCCCCGATCGCCATCAGGTTGTTGGCGACGAAGATCGCCGTCGGCCGGTCGGGCAGCGCCAGCAGCGCCTGGCACTTGTCATAGGCGTCGGGGCTGTGGAAGTCGGCGTGGCGGAACAGCGCCGGGTCGCGGTCGGCATCGCTCTCGGCGATGGCGGCGAAAAAGCCCTCCGACCGTTCCGCGGCCGGCGACAGGTGGTCCGGGCCGAGCACGGCGCCGATCCGGCGATGGCCCAGCGCCAGCAGGTGGCGCACCGCGAGCGCCGACGCCAGCCGGTTGTCGGTGGCGACGCACTCCAGGTCCAGCGCCGGCAGGTCGCGGTCCACCAGGACCGCCGGCACCCCGATTCGCTCGCGCCATTCCGCCGTGTAGTGCTCCTGCGGTCCGGTGATGACGAGGATCAGCCCGTCCACGTTGTGGCCGCGGGCGTGCTGCAGGTAGCGCAGCTCCTTCGCCTCGTCGTCGCCGGTGTTGCTGAGCAGGAGTGCGTAGCCGCGCCGGTCGGCCTCCCGCTCGATGATGCCGGCGACGGAGGCGAAGAACGGATTCGCGATGTCGGAAACGATCAGCGACAGCATCAGGGTCTTGCCTTGCCGGAGGCTGCGCGCCGAGCGCTGCGGCGCGTAGCCCAGCTCCGCCACGGCACGCCGTACCCGTGCCTCCCGGGCCGGGCTCACCCGCGCGCTGTTGTTCAGCACCGCCGAGACGGTCGCGATGGACACCCCGGCGGCCTCGGCCACGTCCCTGATGGTGGCGATGGTCCGCTTCATTCTTGTTTGGCCCCTGTGCTTCGTCTGTCTGCCCAGCCGCATGAACGCAGATGCTGGCATCGAATTCAGTACCGAAACGTTTCGAAATGCGCTATGGAAAAGGGTGGCACCAAGACCAGAACAAACGCGGAGGACATGATGGAGACCCGTTACGTTGCGCAGCAGTGGAGGTACCAGCGGCAGTTTGACTATTCCGAAGGCATCTCGACGCGCGACCAGCGGCCGGACCTGCTGCGCGAGACCACGCCGAAGCTGCTCAGCGAGGAGCAGGTGCGCCAGTTCCTGGCCAACGGCTTCCTGCTGCTGCAGCCGGATCTGCCGCCGGAGTTCCACCAGGACCTCTTCCGGCGCTTCGAGGTGATCGTCGGGGACGACAACGACAACAACCCGGGCAACAACCTGCTCCCCGCTGTTCCCGAGCTCCAGCTCGTGTTCGACGATCCGGTGATCAAGGGCGCGCTGACCAGCGTGCTCGGTCCCGACTACCTGATGCATCCGCACCGGGTGCTGCACGACAACCCGCCGGGCAGCGACGCCCAGGTCTGGCACCACGACAGCTACTGGGGCTACAAGCGGAAGGTGCACAACCATCACCCGTGGTGGGTGATGATCATGTACTACCCCCAGGACATCTACGAGGAGATCGGCCCGACGGGCGTGATCCCCGGCAGCCAGTGCATCGCACAGCGCCTGGAGGACATCGACCAGCTGGGCATCGGCGCGTCCGGCAAGGCCGGCACGTGCATGATGATCCACTACGACATCTGGCACCGGAAGATGAAGAACTTCACCCAGCTCAAGCGCTTCATGGTGAAGTTCGAGTTCATCCGGATGAGCCGCCCGAGCGGCATCACCTGGGACTGCCAGGACGAGGAATGGCAGGTGCCGCAGCGGGTGCCGGGCTATGCGATGGAGCCGCTGTGGCGCGCCCACTGGTACTGGCTGGGCAACAGGGCGCTGAGGCCCGCGCCGGTGCAGCCGGGGCTGACGCTGCAGTCGGCGCTGGACCGCCTGCAGTCGCCCGACAGCCACGTCCGCGCCGAGGCGGTTTGCGACATCGCGAAGCTCGGCGACGAGGCGAAGGCGGCGACCGACGTGCTCGTCTCGCTGCTCGGCGACGACAGCGAGGTGGTGGGGCTGAACGCCGCCTACACCCTGGCCGCGATGAGCGCCGTGGAACCGCTCGCCGAGGCGATGCGCAGCAACGACGGCATCAACGTGGACGACGCCCGCTGCTTCATCGACGAGGGCCAGAAGAGCGAGCTGGAGATGGTGGCGCGGAACGCTGCGCACGGGCTCGCCACGATCGGCGTCCCGGCCGTGCCCGCGCTGCTGGATCTTGCCCGCAACGGCGGGCCGCGGGTGCGCAAGTACGCCTGCTTCGCCCTCGGCGAGGCCGACACCGACGACCAGGCGGTGATCGACGCGCTGATCGCCGGCTGCCGCTACGAGGATCCGGCGGTGCGACTGAATGCGGTCGAGGCGCTGGGCCTCAAGAAGGGCTCGGAGGCCGCGGCGCTGGCGCTGGCGGACGCGCTGTTCGACGATGACGACGAGGTCCGGTTCAACGCCGCCCTCGCGCTCGCCCGCCTCGGCCCCGCCGCCGCCTGCGCCGTGCCGGCGCTGCGCCGGGCGCTGACCGACGGCAACCGTTACACCATGGGCTATGCCGTCGAGGCGCTGGACCGCATCGGCACCCCGGAAGCGCTGAAGGTGCTGGTCCCGTTCCTGCGCATCCACCGCTGGTGCCCGATCACCACGCGCGACAACCTGTTCTGACGGCCGTCGCGGCCGCAACGGACGGAGAGGGGAGCCCGCGCGGCTCCCCCATCTTCGTTCCGGCAGGTCCCGGCGCCAGCCTTCCGCGGGCTACGCCGAGGCCGCGCCCTCGATGGTGGCGTCGATGCGGGCGCCGGAGTTTGCGTCGAACAGGAAGCAGCGGGCGAGGTTGAGGCGGACGCCCACGTCGCTGTCGAAGTCGGCCTCGAACTCCTTCGGCATCTTCACCGCCAGGTTGTCGTCGCCGAGGACGACGGTCACCAGGGTCACGTCGCCGGTAAGCTCGGCGGCATAGACGCGGGCGTTGAAGGTGCCGGCGCCGCTGGCGACGATCTCGGCGTCCTCGGGCCGGAATCCGAGCACGGCCGGGCCCGACCCCTGGCTGCGCACGCCGAGCCTGACCCCGGGCGCCTCGAACACGCCGCCGGACAGCCGCCCGCTGGCGAAGTTCATCGGCGGAGAGCCGAGGAAGCCGGCGACGAACATGTTGACCGGGTTGTCGTAGACCTCGCGCGGCCGGCCGAGCTGCTGCAGCACGCCATGGTTCATGATTGCCACCCGGTGGGCGAGCGTCATCGCCTCGATCTGGTCGTGGGTGACGTAGACCGTGGTGACGCCGAGCTCGTGCTGCATGTGCTTCAGCTCCGCGCGCATGAAGCCGCGCAGCTTGGCGTCGAGATTGGACAGCGGCTCGTCCATCAGGAAGGCAGAAGGGCGGCGGACGATGGCGCGCGCCAGTGCGACCCGCTGGCGCTGGCCCCCGGAGAGCTGGCGCGGATAGCGGTCGAGCAGGCCATCCATGTGCACCTGGGCCGCCGCCTCGCGCACCGCCCGCGCGCGCTCCGCCTTGTCCACGCCACGTACCTTGAGCGGGAAGCCGATGTTCTCCGCCACCGTCTTGTGCGGATAGAGGGCGTAGGACTGGAACACCATCGCGACGTCGCGGTACTTCGGCAGCATCCGGGTGACGTCGGTGTCGCCGAGGTGGATGGTGCCGCTGTCCGCCTGCTCCAGGCCTGCGATCATCCGCAGCGCCGTGGTCTTGCCGCAGCCCGACGGGCCGAGCAGGACGAGGAACTCCCCCGGAGCGACGTCGAGGCTCAGGTCCTTCACCACATGGACCTGGCCGAAGGACTTGTTCAGGTTGCGCATCGACAGGCGCTTCGCAGTCCCGGCGCCAGGCCGCTCCACGCCGCGTCCTGCGTGGCCCGTCGACTCTGCCACTGCGCTCATCCCTTCACCGCCCCCAGCAACACGCCCTTCGAGATGAAGCGCTGGAGCACCAGCGCCAGCAGCACGACCGGGATGATCATCACGATGATCACCACGGACATGCTCCACCACAGGATGCCGCGCTCGCCGGCGTTCATCGCCGCGACCAGGATCGGCATCGTCTGTGCGTTGGAGGTCGAGAGGAAGAGCGCCAGCAGGTACTCGTTCCACGACAGGATCATCACCAGCAGCGTCGTCGCCGCCAGCCCGGGCCGCGACAGCGGCAGCACGATCTCCCAGAAGGTGCGGATGCGCGACGCGCCGTCGAGCTGTGCGCTCTCCTCGAGGTCGAGCGGGATCGAGCTGAAGAAGTCGTACATCAGCCAGACCACGATCGGCAGGTTGGTGACCGAATAGGCGATGATCAGCGCGATGTGGGTGTCGAGCAGGTTCACCTGCTGGAACATCAGGTAGATCGGCACGATCACCACGATCGGCGCCAGGATGCGCTGGGAGATGATCCAGAACAGGATGTCGCCGTTGCCGAGCGTGCGCCGGAAATGGCGCCCGAGTGCGCGGGCGAGGAAGAAGAACAGCGCCACCCCCACCGCCAGCGCCAGCCACCAGTCCACCCCGGCCACCGCCATGGCGACGAAGGCGAGCGCGATGCAGACAACGAACAGCAGGATCACGCCCAGCTTCGGCCGGTACTGGATCCGGGCAAGTGCGTAGGCCGCCATCGAGCCGACGACGACGCAGAGCACGGTCGCACAGGAGGCGATGATGATCGAGTTGAGGTAGGCCTTGAGCGTGTCCTCGTAGTCGAAGACGAACAGCTCCTCCCAGGCATGCAGGCTCGGCGTGAAGTCCACCCACGGGATGTAGAAGGGCCCCTGGTTCACCGCGTTCGGCGTCTTGAACGAAGTGATGACGACCCAGTAGATCGGGAACAGCACGAAGACCGACCACAGGATCAGCAGCGTGTAGACCACGATCCGGGTGCCGATCGCGCTGCGCCCGATCTCCGGCGGCTCGAACAGCCGCGCGATCCCCGTCGGCCGCTGCGGCGGCGCCATTCCCTGAACCCTGCTCATGCCGTCCGCACCCGCTTCAGCACGACCAGGTTGAAGAACGACACGCAGACCACCACGGTCACGAACAGCAGCAGGTAGGCGACCGCCGACGCCTCACCGAGGTCGAGCGCGCGCCAGGAGAAGAAGGCGTGGAGCGTCATCGATTCGGTCGCGATGCCCGGCCCGCCCGAGGTCATGATGTTGGGCAGGTCGACGATCTTGAACGCCTCGATCATCCGGATCAGCAGCACCGTCGCCGCCACCGGCATGATCTGGGGCCAGGTGATCTCGCGGAAGATCTGCCAGCGGCTGGCGCCGTCCCCCTCCCCCGCCTCGACGAAGTCGCGGGGGATGTTCTCCAGCGCCGCCAGCAGGACGACGAAGATGAACGGGATCCACTGCCAGCTGTCGCCGACGACGATGAAGACGCGCGCAGCCCAGGGATCGGCGGCCCAGGCGAAGTCGCCGAGGCCCAACCACTGCCACGCCGGGGCGAGCGGGCCCTTGGTGGTGTCGGCCATCATGCGGAACGCGTAGCCGACGCCGATCGGCGTGATCATCAGGGGCAAGAAGAAGACAACGCGGAAGAAGGTGCGACCCCGGATCGGCTGGGCGCAGAGGAAGGCGAGCCCGAGCCCGATCGCGAACTGGAAGGCGCAGCCGACGAAGACGTAGAACAGCGTGACGCCGAGCGTGCCGAACGGCTGCCCGCTGAGCAGCGTGGCGCCGAGGAGCATGGCGAGCCCGAAGCCGAGGGCCGCGGTGATCAGGCGGCCGATGAAGCCGACCCAGGTGAAGCCGGAGCGGGCATAGGCGAGGAGCCACCACAGGATGGCCGCACCGGCGGCGACGATCAGCACCCAGCCGGCCACGCTGATCTCGCCGAAGGTGCCGAGGAAGTGGAACTGCTCCGATCCGAAGATCTGCTTCTCGAAATTGTCGAACCCGACGAAGCGCATGTTGCCGGTGAGCCGCAGGCGCGAGAAGGCGAGCACCAGGGAGGCCACCAGCGGAAAGATCGAGAAGATGAGGATGAGGACGACCGCTGGCATGATGAACAGCTGGCGTGACTGGCCGTCGAGCCATTCGGCCAGCCGCACCCGCAGCGGGCGGTGGATCGCCGTCTCGGCCGGGATGCGCGATCCCGGCCGGACGGTGCCCTGATCCATCGCGGACGCCATCGGGCGATGGTCCCCTGCCGCGGGGCGTCAGTTGGTGATGCCGAGCGACGCCCTGTAGATCTCCAGCTGCTCGTCGCGGCCGAAGTCCTCGGTGATCTCCTCCCAGCCTTCCTCGATGTTGGCCACCGCCTGCTCCGCGGTGATCTCGCCCGCCAGGAAGCGGGAGAGTTCGCGGTCGAGCACGACGCCGGTGTACTGCTGGGCGCCAGGGATGCGCAGGTCGGACGCCATGTTGGGGTGGTTGAGGCTCGCCTTGATGGCGCCGAGGTAGTTCTCGGCGAACTCGGGGCTGAAGCCCGCCGCCACCCACGGATCGAGATTCTCGAGCTGGGAGTTGCGGTAGGGGTTGTAGCCGGTCCAGCCGATGGTGACGTCCACGTTCGACTGGGCGGCCTGGTTCATGTAGGACAGGAAGTCGTAGGACGCCTGCCTGGTCAGCTCGTCCGCGGCCGCGTTGACGCCGCCCGACCAGCCGCCGAAGGCCGCGAACGGCGCGTGATTGACGCCGTTGATGGCGTGCGGGCAGATCTCGGGGGTGCAGTCCACGAGCTGGCCGGTCTCCCAGTCCAGCACCCGGGTCGAGCCGGGCAGCATGACGGCCCCCATCTTGTCGCGGATCGCCTCGCCGCTCGGATCGATCGAGAGCGGGCCGATGTCGCCCCAGTCGATGGCGAGCGCGCACCGGCCGGCCTGAACGACGGCGCGGGTGTCGCCGATGTCCTGGTTGACCTCGTCCGGCGGGCCGTAGTCGCCGGTCTTCTTGTAGATCTCGAACGCCGTGATCCACGCCTCGTTGTTGATCATCGGCTCCATGGTCTCGAGATCGAAGTAGATCCCCTGGCCGGTGCCCTGGGTCTGCACGAAGCTCGCCGCGATCGACTGCACCGCGAAATAGGACTGGGCGTTGCGCTTCTTGAAGATGCAGGAGCCGTAGTCCGGGGTGCCGTCGCCGTTGTGGTCGAGGCCGTTGGTGGCCTCGGCGACCGCCAGATACTCCTCCCAGGTGGTCGGCGGCTGCAGGCCCAGCGCCTCGAGCACGTCGCGCCGGTAATAGACCATGTGGAAGTCGCCATCGATCGTCAGCTGGTAGGTGCTGCCGGCGATCTTCTGGTTGTACTCGCGGAAATAGGGAGCGATGTCCTGCAGGTCGAGCTTGTCGTCGCGCTCGATGTAGGGATCGAGGTTCTCCAGCAGCCCCGCCGCCTGCAGCTCGACGCCCCAGCCGGACTGGAACACGCCGACGTCGATCGAGTTGGTACCCGTCGCCCAGTCGGTGAGCAGCTTCTGGAACAGTTCGGCGAACGGGACCTCGTGAACCCGGACCTCCGCCCCGGTCAGCTCGGTGAACTCGACGCCGCGCTCCACCATGCGCTGCGCGATCACCGGTCCCGGCCGGGTGAGGATGTCGATGGTGACGCCTGCGTAGGGCTTGCCCTGGGCCAGCGCCGGACCCGCCAGCGCGAGCACGAGCCCGACCGCGGTCAGGCCGCCAGTTCCCGCCCTGCGAGACAGGGCAGTCTCGATCCCTCGTGTCATCCCCGTTTCCTCCGTGTACGTCCGGCAGGTTTTTCTTCGAGCGCCGGACATTCTTTTGTATGCACCGGCGGGGCGCCCCGCCGGTGATAACCGTCTGGTTACTTTCCGGGTCTCCCTGCCGGAGTCAAGGGGCTTGCAGGCATCGGCGGGTCGTGCAGGGATGTGCGCATCCGGCCTTGCGCCGGCCGGCTGGTTCGGTTCAGATACATTTGTGGCGTCGTCATAGCGTTTGAATGCCCGCAATCAACGACCGCCAGAGTCGGGACTTCTCTTCCGGCCGGAGGTCGACGGCGCCCGGGCTGGGAGGAAATGCAACATGTCCGACATCGCAAGACGAATCCGCGAGAGCTACCTCAACCGCCGGCGCTTCCTCGGGGCATCCGCAGCGGCCACCGGTGCGCTCGCCCTCGGTCGGTTCGCCCGCCCTGCGCATGCGCAGGACCTCCCGACCGTGGTCAACTCGATCCGCTCGCTGTCCAACCCCTATCACGCCACCTGGAACGCGGGCGGCGAGGCCTTTGCGGCATGGGCCGGCGCCGAGTATGTGACGCTGGTGACCGAGGGTGACAGCGAGAAGGGCGTCGCGGACATCAAGGCGATGATTGCCCGCACCGGCGGCAACATGGTGCTGAACGTCGACCCGAACGACAGCGCCGACGCCCGCCCGATCGTCGAGGCCTGCGCCGAGGCCGGCGTCTACTGCGTCACCCAGTGGAACAAGCCCGACGACCTGCACCCGTGGGATCACAACCCCTACTACGTCTCCCACATCTCCTTCAGCGGCGTGCCCGCGGGCAAGGCGATGGCGGAGGCGCTGTTCGCGAAGATGGGCGGCTCCGGCGGCATCGTCGCACTGGGCGGCATCCTCTCCAACGTGCCGGCCATCGAGCGCAAGCAGGGCCTAGACCAGGCGCTTGCCGAGAACCCGAACGTCGAGCTGCTGGACTTCCAGACGGCCAACTGGGACCCGAACCAGGCGCTGGAGATCACCAACACCTGGCTCACCCGCTTCGGCGACGACATCAAGGGCATCTGGGCCGCCAACGACGGCATGGGTCTGGCGGCGCTGGAGGCGCTGCGCGCCGAGGGCCTGGCCGGGAAGGTGCCGGTGTGCGGCATCGACGGCATCCAGCTCGCGGTCGAGGCCGTGCTGGCGGGCGAGTTCTCCGGCACGGTCGCCTGGGATCCGTTCTGGCAGGGCAGCATCGGCCTTTCCATCGGCTATCACGCCAAGCTGGGCAAGTTCGACCCGGCTACCGAGCCGCCGGAGCACCGCGAGTTCTACGGCACCGGCATCATCATCACGGCCGACAATGCTCAGGAGTACTACGACAACAACATCCTGTCGTCGCCCCAGCTCGACTTCGAGGACATCTGGGGTCGGGTCAGCGGCCAGATCCAGTACAACTGACCTTCGGCCTGCAGGCCATGACGGCCGCCGGCGTGATGCCGGCGGCCGTTTGTCTCCGGACCGCACATGCCCATGAGAGCGTTGACGTCGAACTGCCTCCCGCCCGTGCCGACGGCGGGTGAGAACCCGAAATGACTGCCGCCGCGGACGCCGTGTCGCCGCAGGGCAGCGCGTGGGAGCGCTGGCGCCGGCGGCTTGGACCGTGGGCGCCGGTGCTGGTGCTCGTGCTGCTGTCGATCGCGATCGGCATCGCCAACGACCGCTTCTTCTCGTTCGGCAACCTGTCGCGCATCGCGGACGCCGCCTCGATCCCGCTGGTGCTCGGGCTCGGCATCACCTTCATCATCATCATGGGCTCGATCGACCTGTCGATCGAGGGCGTGCTCTCCTTCGGCGCCGTGGTCCTGAGCCTGCTGGTGCTCAACGGCGTCAACGACAACGACTTCGGGCTGCTCGGCGTCGTGATCGTGCTCGCGATCGGCGCCGGCATGGGCTTCGTCAACGGCGCAATCCACGTCGGACTGCGCATCCCCTCGTTCATGGCGACGCTGGGCATGTGGTTCGTCGGCGTCGGGATCGGCAATGCCATTCTCGGCGGCATCCAGGTGCGGGTGAACGACGAGCTGATCCGCGCCCTCGCGCTGGAGCGCCTGTTCGGCTTCAAGTACCAGGTATGGGTGGCGCTGCTGGCGCTCGCGGGCGCCTTCGTCATCGAGCGCTACACCCGCTTCGGCCGCTACATCTACGCCATCGGCGGCGGCGAGGACCTGGCCGATCTTTCCGGCATCAAGGTCCGCCGCATCCGCATTCTCGCCTTCACCCTCGCCGGCGCGTTCTACGGCCTCGGCGGCGTGATGGCCGTGGCGCAGCAGGGTTCGGCCTTCGCACTGATCGGCAGCGACCGGCTGTTCACCACCGTCACCGCCGTGGTGGTCGGCGGCACCGCGCTCATGGGCGGCGCGGGCGGGGTGCTCAACACGCTGGTCGGCGCGCTCATCGTGGTGGTGCTCGACAACGGCATGGTGCTGATGGGGGTGTCGCCCTACGTGCAGCAGATCGTGCTCGGCGTCCTCATCGTCGTCGCGGTGGCGATGTCGGTCGACCGCATCCGGACGCGGATCGTCAAATGACCACGCCAGCTCTCGCCCTTCGCAACATCACCAAGTCCTTCCCCGGGGTGCAGGCGCTGAAGGACGTCTCGATCGAGGTGCGCCCGCACGAGGTGATCGGCCTCATCGGCGAGAACGGCGCCGGCAAGTCCACGCTGATGCGGATCCTGGCCGGCGTCTACCAGCCCGACAGCGGCACGATCGAGCTCGCCGGCAGGCCGGTCTCGTTCCGCGGCGCCGCCGAGGCCGCGCGCCACGGCATCGGCATGGTGTTCCAGGAGCAGTCGCTGCTGCCCAACCTCACCGTCGGCCAGAACATCTACCTCGGCGCGGAATCCGCCTTCACCACCGGCGGCATCATCCGCTGGCGCGACCTCTATGCCGCCGCCCGCCGTCAGCTCGAGAAGGTCCACGTCGACGTGGACCCGGCGATGATGACCGCCGACCTCGACTTCGCCACCCGCCAGATGGTGGAGCTGGCCAAGGCGCTGACGCTGGAGGAGCGGACGGACGGGCAGCTCGTGATCCTGCTCGACGAGCCGACGTCGGTGCTGGAGCAGAAGGACATCGACATCCTCTTCGCCCGCGTCCGCGAGCTGAAGTCACGCGCGTCCTTCGTCTTCGTCTCGCACCGGCTGGACGAGGTGCTGGCGCTGAGCGACCGGGTCTACGTGATGAAGGACGGCGCGGTCGTCGCCGAGCTTCCGGCGGCGGAGGCGGACACCCACCGCCTCCACCAGCTCATGGTCGGCCGCGACCGGCAGGCCGAGTACTACCGGGAATCGGCACAGCGGCCCTACGGCAACAAGGTCGTCCTGTCGGCGCGCGGGCTCACCCTCGCCGGCCACTACCGCGACGTCGACTTCGACCTGCACGAGGGCGAGATCCTCGGCATCGCCGGGGTGATCGGCTCCGGCCGCGAGGAGGTATGCCGGACGCTGTTCGGGCTCGCCCAGCCGACCGCAGGCCAGATCCTGATGGAAGGCAAGCCGGTCCGCTTCAACAGCCCCTCCGACGCCGTCGCCCGGCGCATCGGCTACATCCCGCGCGAGCGGCGGGTCGAGGGGCTGGTGCTGTTCCTGTCGGTCACCGCCAACATGACGCTCGCCAACCTCAAGGAGATGATGCGCGGCGGCATGATCGACCTGCGCCGCGAGGCCCGCATGGCGGCCGGCTGGGTGGAGCGACTGCGCATCCGCACGCCGTCGATCCGCGCCCTCTGCCTCAACCTCTCCGGCGGCAACCAGCAGAAGGTGGTGCTGGCGAAGTGGATGACGGCCAAGACCCGGATCGTGATCCTCGACCATCCCACCCGCGGCCTTGACGTGGGCGCGAAGGAGGAGGTGTACGAGCTGGTTCGGGCAATGTCGGCTGAGGGCATGTCGATCGTGCTGATCGCCGACACCCTGGAGGAGACCATCGGCCTCAGCCACACGATCCTCACGATGCGGGACGGCCGCATCACCCACCGCTTCGACGCGAGCCCGGGCGCGAAGCCGGCTCAGGTCGATCTGATCCAGCACATGGTCTGAGGAGTCCACAGGTGCGGTCCACCCGGGAGCTGGCGCGCCAGTTCATGCCACTGATCACGCTGGTGGTGCTGGTGGTCGCCGTCGGCGCGTTCCAGCCGCAGTTCGTCAATCCGGCAACCCTGCTGCAGATCGCCTCGGACACGGCAACCCTGTTCGTCCTGGGCGCCGGGGTCACGCTGGTGATCATGCTGGGCGGCATCGACCTGTCGATCCAGTCGGTCGCCTCGCTCACCAGCGTCATCGTCGCGCTGCTGCTCGGCCAGCTCGGCTATCTCGCCTTTCCGGTGGCGGTGGCGATCGGGGCCGGGGTCGGCCTTCTGTCCGGCCTCGCCCATGTCCGGCTGAAGATCCCGTCGTTTATCGCCTCGCTCGCCATCGGCGGCTGTGCCGCCGGCGCCGCGCTGCTGCTGTCCGACGCGCGGTCGATAACGCTGGGCGAGACCGAGCGCGGCTACACCGCCTGGATCACCGGGCGCGCGCTCGGCATCCCCAACGAGGTGGTGATCGGCGCCATCGTGCTCATCGCCGGCACCGTGGTGCAGCGCTATACCGCCTTCGGCCGGTTCAGCACCGCCATCGGCGCCGGCGAGCCGGCCGCCATCGCCTCGGGCATCCGGGTGGGACTGCACAAGGTCACCGCCTTCGTGCTGTCGGGGGCGGCCGCCGGCCTCGCGGGGGTGATCCTCGCCGGCCGGCTCGCCAGCGGCTCGCCCACGCTCGCCAACCAGCTGCTGCTGCCGGCGATCGCGGCGGTCATCGTCGGCGGCACCGCCATCACCGGCGGCGTCGGCAGCATCTGGCGGACGCTGGTCGGCGCGCTGATCATCACGGTGGTGCGCACCGGGATGACCTTCCTCAACGTCGACATCTTCCTGCAGCAGGCGGTGTTCGGCGCGGTGCTGATCATCGCGGTGGCGCTGACCATCGACCGGTCGAAGATCCCGATCGTCAAGTGACGGCGCGTGCCGTCACGGCGCCCGCGGGGCGGCCTCAGCCGCAGGCGTCGCCGGGCTGCAGTGCGCCGGTGGCGTAGGGACGGCCGTAACGGTCGAGCACCGTCACGCCCGTCTCCCCGACCTGCAGCATGCGGCATTCGGCGAACACGCCGGCATCGGGGAAGGAATAGCAGACGAAACCGGGGTCCGCGGGGCTTTCGGCATTGGGCTGCGGCTCGATCCGCCACAGGCCGCGATAGGGGCTGCCGCCGTCGGTGCCGGTCAGCACCCGCGAGCCGCCCGGCCGCGCCTCGAGGCTGTGCCAGGCGCAGTAGCCGCCGCTGCCGTCCACCCGCGTCATCACCAGCGACTGGCCGGGCAGCGTGGCCGAAAGCTGCGCCACCGTCAGCGCGCCGCTTGCCGGGCGCACCGTCGTCGGCTGCCCGGTCACGCAGGCCGCCACCGCCGCCGCCAGCCCCAGCACCGCCGTCTTCGCCAGTCGCTCCGCCATCGTCCCTTCCCCTGGTCGTCGAATCACCGTGGGCGCGATCCTACCCCAGCTGGTTCTTCGGATCGGCCAGCACGTAGCGAAGGATGGTGTCGATGATGACGGCGTGCCGCTTCGCCAGCGCCTCGGGCGCGCCAAGGTCCGTGTTGTAGACCACCGAGGCCGTGTACTGGTTGTTGAGGTAGTAGTAGCCCAGCGCCGAGATGTTGAGCTGGAGCTGCACCGGATCGACCCCCGGGCGGAACTCGCCCGCGGCGACCCCCTTGTGCAGGATCTCCCGCGCCATGTCGACGAAGGGAAAGTGCATCTCCCGTATCCGGCGCGAGGCCCGGATATGCCGGCCCTGGTGCAGGTTCTCCGAGTTGAGCAGCCGCAGAAAACCGGGGTTTTTGAGGTAGTAGTTCCAGGTGAAGGTGACGAGGGTCTCCAGCGCCTGCCGCGGCGGGAGGTCGGTGAGGTTCAGCTGCCGCTCGTGCGCGCGCATGTCGGCATAGGCTTCCTCGAGCACCGTCAGGAACAGCTGTTCCTTGTTGCCGAAGTACACGTAGATCATGCGCTTGTTGATGTCGGCGGCCTCCGCGATCTCGTCGACGCGGGCGCCGGCCAGGCCCTTGGAGGCGAAGGCCTCGTAGGCAGCCCGCAGGATGCGGGCCCGCGTCGCCTCGGCGTCGCGCGGCCGCGTCCGCGGTTCCGCCTCGCGCACGGGAGGCGCACCCTCCGCGGGAGGATTGTCCTCGGCCCTGCTCAAGCGACGCCTGCGGCGGAGGATCGTCCCGACCCGGCTGGTTCCATCGTGGTGCTGCCCCCCCTTTCAGAAATGCGGCAGGGTAAGTCCTCCATCGACAAGGAGCGGCTGGCCGACCGTGTACGGCAGGTCGCCGGCTGCGGCGGACGCGACCACACGGCCGACGTCCTCCGGCACGCCCCAGCGCCGTGTCGGGACCCCGCCGTCGGCGATGAAGCGGTCGTAGCGCTCCTTCGCCGGCGCCGTCATGTCGGTGCGGATGATGCCCGGACGGATGTCATACACGCCAATTCCCGCCTCGGCCAGCCGCAGCGCGAACAACCGGGCCACCATTGCAACCCCCGCCTTCGAGACGCAGTACTCGCCGCGGGCAAGGGCGGCCGCATGGGCGTTGGCGGAGCTGATGATGACGATGGAGCGGTGGCCGAGCGCGGGCGGCGCCTCCCCCAGCAGGTAGCGGGCGAAGCGCTGGGTGAGGAAGAAGGTGCCGCGGGTGTTGACGCCCTGGCAGCGATCCCAGCTCTCCGGGCTCACATCGAGCAGGTCGCCGCGGACCAGCACCGACACGCCGGCGTTGTTGACCAGGCAGTCCAGCCGGCCGAAGGCCGCGATCGCGGCGTCCAGCAGGCCCGCGTGGGCGGAGAGGTCGGCGATATCGCCGGAGACGTGCGCGGCGCGCCCGCCGGCGGCCTCGACCGCCGACCGGGCCTCGGCGATGTCCTCGCCCGGCTCCAGCGTGTGGATGACGACGTCGAAGCCGCGGGCGGCGAGGGCGGCGGCGCAGCCCCGGCCGATCCCCCGCTGGCCGCCGGTGACAAGGGCTACCGGGCGCATGTCAGCACGTCTTCCTGTCACGACGGGCACCCATCACGCATCCTCCAGCAGCCGCCGGGCGATGATGCTGCGCTGGATCTGGTTGGTGCCCTCGTAGATCTGGGTGATCTTGGCATCGCGGTAGAGCCGCTCGACCTCGAACCCGCGGATGTAGCCGCTGCCGCCGAAAACCTGGACCGCATTGGCCGTCTGCTCGACCGCCACGTCGGTGGCGAAGCATTTGGCGATCGACGCCGCCATCGTCGCTCCGTCCCGCCGGTCGTAGCGCTCGGCCGCGTCGTGCACCAGCAGGCGCGCCGCCGTCACCGCCTTCGCCATGTCCGCCAGCAGCCACTGCATCCCCTGGAACTCGGCGATCGCCTGGCCGAACTGGCGGCGGGTCTTGGCATAGCCGACGGCGGCCTCCAGCCCGGCCTGGGCAATGCCGACGGCGAGCGCCGCAATGCCGATCCGTCCCTTGTCCAGCACGCTCATCATCATGTGGAAGCCGCGGCCGGGCGGGCCGAGCATCGCATCCGGCCCCAGTTTCACGTCGGCGAAGTCGAGCGCGCCGACCTGCGAGGCGCGCTGGCCCATCTTGTGCTCCTTCGGCCCGACGGTGACGCCGGGAAGGTCGCGATCGACCAGGAAGATGCTCATGCCGCGCTTGCCTGCGGCCTTGTCGGTCCGCGCCAGCACCACGGCGAAATCGCAGACGGGCGCGTTGTGAATCCACAGCTTGCTGCCGTTGAGCCGCCAGCCGGCGCCATCGGGCTCGGCGGTGGTGCGGATGCCCGAGACGTCGCTGCCCGCCTCCGCCTCGGTGATGGCGTAGGCGCAGCGCCGTTCCGCCCGGAGGGTGGGCAGCAGATAGCGGGCGCGCTGGGCGTCGGTGCCATGGACGGTCAGCAGGGTCCCGATCAGCTCCACCAGGCCGCACTGGTCGGCGATGGAGGCATAGCCGCGGGACAGCTCCTCCATCACCAGCGCATAGGCCAGCGTGTCCATCCCGGCGCCGCCATACGCCTCCGGCACGCCGATGCCGAACAGCCCCAGCTCCGCCATCTGTGCGTAGACCTCCGCCGGGAAGCGTTCCTCCTCGTCCAGGCTCGCGGCGACGGGCCGGATGACCTCGTCGGCGAACCGCCGCACCATGTCACGGACCTGCACATGCTCTTCGGACAGCGCCATGGCGCCCTGCTCCCCCTTGTCCTCTTGCGCGTCAGCGGCGGATGTATGTAACTGTATAGTTATAAGAGCCATACGGCGCCCGCAACATCCCAGGCCGTCGCAGACAGCCCGGCCGCCAGGGCGTCACGGTGGCGCCGGATCCCGGCACCGGCAGCCCGCGGGGGAGGAAGAGCGGAGGCATGAGGTCGAAGCAGCGGACGGTCGAATCCTGCGTCGCGCAGATTCCGGACGGGGCCACGGTCGCGGTCAGCGGCTCCGGCGGCGGTCTGATGGAACCGGACTACCTGCTGGCGGCGCTGGAGCGGCGCTTCCTCGAGACCGGCCACCCGCGGGACCTCACCGTGGTGCATGCGCTGGGCATCGGCAAGCTGGGTTCGCAGGGCATGAACCGGCTGGCGCACGAGGGGCTGGTGAAGCGGGTGATCGGCGGCCACTGGACCTGGTCGCCGAAGATGCAGGCGATGGCCCGCGAGGAGCTGATCGAGGCCTACACCCTGCCGGCCGGCGTGATCATGCTGCTGATGCGCGAGATCGGCGCCGGACGGCCGGGGCTGATCACCCACGTCGGGCTGAACACCTTTGCCGATCCGCGCCACGGCGGCGGCGCCTGCAATGCCCGCTCGACCGAGCCGATCTGCGAGCTGATCGAGATCGGCGGCCGCCAGTACATCCGCTACCTCCCGTTCAGGGTCGATTTCGGGCTGATCCGCGGCAGCCAGGCGGACCCGCTCGGGAACGTGAGCTGCTGCCGCGAGGCCGCCGACATCGACGCCAAGGGCGTCGCCCTCGCCGCCCACAACAGCGGCGGCCGGGTATTCGCCCAGGTCCAGCGCGTGGGCGACCGTGGCGAGCTGCCGGCGCGTGCCATCACCGTGCCCGGCATCCTGGTCGATGCGGTGACGGTGGACCCGGATCAGACGCAGACCCACCTCGGCGCCTACGACCCCGCGCTGTGGGGCGAGGCCGGGCCGCGCCACGCCGCGCGTCCGTCCGGCGACGGGCCGGCCGGCATCCGGCGCATCATCGCGTCGCGCGCCGCCGACGAGGCCACCCCGGGCGCCAGCGTCAACTTCGGCTTCGGCATCCCCGGCGGCATTCCGGCCATCCTCGCCGAGCGCGGGCTGCTGGACGAGATCTGGGTTACGGTCGAGCAGGGCATGCACAACGGCCAGCTGCTGGACGGCCATCTGTTCGGCGCCGCCCGCTGGCCCGACGCGATCGTCAGCTCCCTTGACCAGTTCGACTTCTACTCCGGCGGCGGCATCGACATCGCCTTCCTCGGCATGGGCGAGATGGACGGCGCCGGCAACGTCAACGTCTCCCGGCTCGGCCGCGATGTGGTCGGCCCGGGCGGTTTCGTGGACATCACCCAGAACGCGAAGACCGTGGTGTTCTGCGGCAGCTTCGAGGCCAAGGGCGTCGCCTACGACATGATCGACGGCGGCCTGAAGGTGTCCGCCCCCGGCGCGGTGCCGAAGCTGGTGGACCGGGTGCGCGAGATCACCTTCTCCGGCGCCAACGCGCGCGCGACCGGCCAGCGGGTGCTCTACGTCACCGAACGCGCGGTGTTCGAGCTTGCGCCCGAGGGGATCGTGCTGACCGAGGTCGCCCGCGGCATCGACCCGCAGCGGGACGTCATCGACCGCATCGGCTTCCGGCCGATCCTGAAGGGCGAGCCGGCGCCGATGGCGGCCCGTCATTTCGCGCCAGCGCCGGCGCATGGCGAGGCGGCGTGAGCCAAGGGCAGGCTGCGCCTCCGGGACACTGAGGGGCGGGGGATGCGGGGCTGACGCCCGACCGGTGCCGGCAGCCGGGGAAGAGTTTTCTTGCCGCACGTCGGCATCGGGCACCTAATGACGCCAACCCCCTTCTCCAGTCTCCCCGCCCGAAGAGGGAGACGGAGGCGACCAGGGACAAGGTGAGGAGGAAACGCAGAGGTGTACGACTACGTGATCGTGGGTGCGGGCTCCTCGGGCTGCGCGATGGCGGCCCGGCTGACCGAGCTGCCGGAGGTGAAGGTCCTGCTGCTGGAGGCCGGGCCGCGGGACACCAACCCCTACATCCACATGCCGGTCGGCTTCTTCAAGATGACGGGCGGCCCGCTCACCTGGGGGTACAAGACCGAGCCGCTGGCCCAGGGTGACGGCCGCGAGATGGTCTATCCGCAGGGGCGCGTCCTTGGCGGGTCGAGCTCGATCAACGCGATGGTCTTCACCCGGGGCAACGCCTACGACTACGACACCTGGGCGAAGGAGGAAGGCTGCGTCGGCTGGTCCTATGCCGACGTCCTCCCCTATTTCCGCCGCTCCGAAGACAACGAGCGCTACTCCAACGAGTATCACGGCGTGGGCGGGCCGCTGGGCGTCTCCGACCAGGTGAGCCCGCACTACCTCACCCGCGCCTTCGTCCGCGCGGCGCAGGAAGCCGGCATTCCCTACAACCCGGACTTCAACGGCGCGCGGCAGGAAGGCTGCGGTCTCTATCAGGTAACCCAGCGCGGCTCCCGCCGCTGCTCGGCCGCCGTCGCCTATCTGCGGCCCGCGATGAACCGGCCGAACCTCGAGGTCCGCACCGACTGCCACGTGCTGCGGATCGTGATCGAGCACGGCCGCGCCATCGGCGTGGAGCTGAAGCAGGGCAGCGGCACCACCATCGTGCGCGCCGACCGCGAGGTGATCGTCGCGGCCGGCGCCATCGGCTCGCCGCGGCTGCTGCTGCTGAGCGGGATCGGGCCGGCGGACGAGCTGAAACAGGTGGGCGTCACCCCGGTGCACGACCTGCCGGGCGTGGGCCGCAACCTGCAGGACCACGTCGACGTCTACCAGATCGCCGAACTGAACGGGCCGCACAGCTACGACAAGCACACGCGCTGGCACAAGATGCTGGCTGCCGGCCTGCAGTGGAAGCTGTTCGGCTCCGGGCCGGTCACCTCCAACCTCGCCGAGGGCGGCGTGTTCTGGTGGGCGGACCGGAACGAGCCGGCGCCGGACATCCAGATGCACTTCCTGCCCGGGGCCGGCCTGGAGGCCGGCGTGCCGCCGCTCGACGGCTATGGCTGCACGCTGAACAGCTGCCACCTGCGCCCGCGCAGCCGGGGCACGGTGAGGCTTCGCAGCGCCAACCCGATGGACCCGCCGCGGGTGGACCCCAACTTCTGGGCCGAGGCCTACGACCGCGAGATGTCGCTGCGCGGCTTCGAGATGACGCGCGAGATCATGGCCCAGCCGGCGCTGCGCAAGTACGTGAAGCGCGAGCACCTGCCGGGCGAGCATGTGAAGACCCGCGAGGAGCTGTTCGCCTACGCCCGCCGCTTCGCCAAGACCGACTACCACCCCGTCGGCACCTGCAAGATGGGCGTCGACGAGATGGCGGTGGTCGATCCGCAGCTTCGCGTGCGCGGGCTGGACGGGCTGCGTGTCGCCGACTCCTCGATCATGCCGCGGCTGATCAGCTCCAACACCAACGCCGCCTCGATCATGATCGGGGAGAAGGCGAGCGACCTGATCAAGGGCAACCGCGCCGTGGCCATGGCGGCATGAGCGGGGACGGCACGCCGCTGGTCCGGCTGGCGATCCGCGATCGGCGGGCGCGGATCACCATCGACAACCCGCGCCGGATGAACGCGCTGTCGCTGCAGGCGCTGGGCGAGCTCGACGCCGCGCTCGACACGATCGCGGTCACCGACGGGCTGCGGGTGGTCGAGATCACCGGTACCGGCGAGCGCGCCTTCTCCGCCGGCGGCGACGTCAGGGAATGGTCGTCGCTGGACCCGGGGACCATGGCCCGGCGCTGGATCCGCGAGGGCAACCGCGTCTTCACCCGGCTGGCGGCGCTCGACCTGCCGGTGGTCTGCCTGATGAACGGGGATGCGCTCGGCGGCGGCCTGGAGCTGGCGCTGTGTGCCGACACCCGGATCGCGGTGTCCGGCATCCGCCTCGCCGCGCCCGAGCCGATGCTGGGCGCGGTACCCGGCTGGCTCGGCTGCCAGCGGCTGGTAGAAGCCGTCGGCCCTGCGCGGGCACGCCAGCTCGTGCTGTTCGGCCGCAGCCTCACCGCGGAGGAGGCACTGGACTGGGGCCTGGTCGACGCAGTGGTGCCGCGGGAGGCGCTGGACGCGGAGGCGGATGCCCTTGCTGCCCGCATCGTGGCCCGCGCGCCGCTGGCGCTCGCCGTCTCCAAGCAGCTGCTGCGCGCGGCGCAGGGGCAGGAGGCGGTGGAGACGCTGTACGAACTCGCGGCCGCCCGCTGCCTGGCCTCCGCCGCCGGCCGCGAAGGGGCGCGCGCCTTTGCGGAGAAGCGGCCGGCACAGTTCGACGACAGGATGGAGTGAGCGCATGGAGACGGTCAGCGTGAAGGGTGGGGAAATCCCGCTGGTCGGCTACGGCACCTATCCGCTCGCCGGCGATGCCGCCGTCGCCGGCGTGACCGCGGCGCTGGAGCACGGCTATCGCCACATCGACACGGCGCAGATGTACGGCAACGAGGCTGAGGTCGGCCGCGCCATCACCCGCTCCGGTCTGCCGCGCGACAGCATCTTCGTCACCACCAAGGTCCACCCCGACAACTACGCGCCCGGGCGGTTCCGGGATTCGGTCCGGGCGAGCCTCGACAGCCTCGGCCTCGACCGGGTGGACCTGCTGCTGCTGCACTGGCCGAACCCGCGCCACCGGCTGGCCGAGGTGCTGGACCTGCTGGTCGAGGCGCAGGAAGCCGGCCAGACGCGGCTGATCGGCATCTCCAACAACGGGCCGGGCGACATCGTCCGCGCGGTGGAACTCTCGGGCGGCCGCGTCGTCAACGACCAGATCGAGTTCCACCCGCTGCTCGACCGCTCGGGCGAGCAGGAAGCGGCGCGGCGTGCCGGGATCAGCCTCACCGCCTACTGCCCCGTCGCCCGCGGACGGGTGGCGGACGAGCCGGAGTTGCAGGCGATCGGAGCACGGCACGGCAAGACGGCGGCGCAGGTCGCGCTGCGCTGGGCGGTGCAGCAGGGGGTCATCGTCATTCCCAAGGCAAGCACGCCTGCGCGCATTGGCGAAAACCTCGCGCTGTTCGACTTCGCACTGGACGAGCACGAGATGCGCAGGATAAGCGCTTTGCGGTCCCGCAACCGGCGGCTGATCCAGTTCGCCGGCTACACGGCGTGGCAGGACTCGTAGCAAGAAGGACAGGAGGAGACGCATGGCTGGCGTGAGGCACGTGGTGATGCTGCGGTTCAGGGACGGCACGGCACCGGAGCGCATCACGGAGGTGGTTTCCGGCTTCGGCGCGCTGGCGCACAAGATCGGGGGCATCACCGGCTTCGAGTGGGGCACCAACAACAGCCCCGAGGGCAAGAACAAGGGCCTCACCCACTGCTTCCTGCTCGACTTCGCGGACGAGGCCGCCCGCGACGCCTACCTGCCGCACCCCACCCATGTCGCCTTCGCCGAGGGGCTGGGCGACATCGTCGAGGACGTGTGCGTCTTCGACTACGTTCCGCAGGAGGCCTGAGCGCCGTTGGACCAGCCCGAGGGCCGGGCGCTCGCCCCCGGCACCTACTACTTCGAGGACCTGCAGGTCGGTGATCACTGGGTCACCGGCGCGATGACGCTGACCGAAGCGCACATCGTCGCCTTCGCCGGGCTTTCGGGAGACTTCTTCGACCTGCACATGGACGACCGCTTCGCCCGCGACCTCGGCTTCCCGGCGCGGGTGGCGCACGGCCTGCTCGGCCTGTCGCTGCTGGACGGGCTCAAGAACCGGGCAGAGGTGCGGGTCGCCGCGATCGCGTCGCTGGGCTGGAACTGGGACTTCAAGGCGCCGCTCTGCGCCGGCGACCGGATCGAGGGGCGGGTGCGGGTGGCAGCCCTCTCCCCCACCTCGAAGCCGGAGCGGGCGTTCATGCAGCTCGACATGACCCTGCTGGCGAATGGGGATACCGTCGCCCAGCAGGGCTCGACCCGGCTGCTGATCCGCCGCCGGTCCGCCTGAGCGCCGCACGGATCGGGCCGCGCCGCCAGGGACGGCGGCACGGATCGTGCGCGGGAACGCCTGCGGGGCCGAGGGGTTGGGCTCCGCAGCCACCACGGAGGAGCACGACATGGGGTCCCTGCGAAGCCTGCTCTGCGCCGCCGCCGTCGCGACGACCCCCGGCCTTGCCGGGGCAGCGGAGGCGGTGGCCGTCCTCATCGACACCGAGGGTCGCCAGGTCGGCACCGTCCATTTCATGGACACCGCGTCGGGCACGATCCGGATCGCGATCGAGGCCGAAGGCCTGCCCGCGGGCGAGCTCGCGATCCACGTCCACGAGACCGGCGACTGCTCCGTCCCCGACTTTGCCTCGGCCGGCGGCCATCTGTCGCTGGGGCACCAGCATGGCGTGATGGCGGAGGGCGGGCCGCATCCCGGCGACCTGCCGAACCTGCACGTTGGCGACGACGGCGCGGTGGCGGTCGAATACTTCACCGACCGGATCAGCCTCGCCGCCGACGCCGGGACGACGGTCTTCGACGCCGACGGCTCGGCCGTGGTCATCCACACCGGCGCCGACGACTACAGCAGCCAGCCTTCCGGCAACGCCGGCGACCGCTTCGCCTGCGGCGTGATCGAAGCGCCGGAGGCTGCCGAATAGCGGGTTCCCCGCCGCCAGCATTCGCCCCGGCCTTGCGATCGGGCCGCCGTTCATGTCTATTGGCGCGGTCCGGGGAGAGGGGATGGCGACTTCTCTGTTCGACAAGTACGGCGGCTTCGCCAGCATCAGCAAGGTCGTGATGGCCTTCTACGACAAGGTGCTGGAGTCTGACGTAACCGGCCCCTATTTCGACGACATCGACATGCGGCGGCTGGTCGATCACCAGACGAAGTTCATCGCCTCGGTGATGGGCGGTCCGGCGAGCTTCGGGGACGACATGCTGCGGCGCGCCCACGCGCCCCATCGCATCGACCGGGCCGCGTTCGACGAGATGGCGCGGCTGCTGCGCGAGACGCTGGCCGAATTCGGCTACGCGCAGGCCGACATCGACACCGTCCTCGACCGCATCGAATCCAAGTCGCGGGTCGTGATCAGCGCCGACGCATGACCGCCGCTTCCCCCGCGCCCAGGGAGGCGGCGGCTTCCCTCGACATGGACCGGTTCCGGGCGCTGCTGCTCGATTCCGCCGGCGTGGGGCTCGCCGTTGCCGCGGGCGACGACCTCAGGGTCATCATGCACAACCCCATGTTCGCCCCAGTGGTTTCCGCGCGTGCAGGAGGGCGAGCCGCTGGACCGGCTGGTCCCCGCGCTCGACCGGGCCGCGCTGGCGGAACGGCTGGCCAGCGGCGCGAGCTGGAAGTGCGAGATGGAGGTGAAGCCGAAGCGCAAGGCGATCTCGCTGGCGATCGAGATGCTGCGGGCCGAGGGCGCAGTCGACGGCGCGATCATGGTCCAGTGCCAGAACATCTCGAAGGTCAAGGAGCTCGAGTACATGATCGACTCCTATTCGAAGATGATCGAGCGCCAGAACCGCGACCTGAGAAAGGAAAAGGAGCGGGTCGAGCGGCTCCTGCTGAACATCATGCCGCGGCCGGTCTACGAGGAGTGGAAGAAGTTCGGCGTCACCACCCCGCAGCGCTTCGACGACGCGACCGTGCTGATGCTCGATTTCGTCGGCTTCACCCAGATGTCGGTGGCCCACGACCCGCCCAAACTGATCGCCGAGCTCAACGACATCTTCACCGCCTTCGACCGGATCGTGGAGCAGTTCGGCTGCGAGCGGCTGAAGACCATCGGCGACGCCTATGTCGCCGTCTCGGGCATCCCCGAGCCGAACCCGGACCACGCCCGCAGCATCGCGCGGGCGGCGCTCCTGTTCGTGCATTATCTCACCCGCCGCAACCAGGCCAGCGAGTTCGAGTGGCGCTGCCGGATCGGGATCAACTCCGGCCCCGTCATCGGCTCCATCGTCGGGGTGCAGAAATACGTCTACGACATCTTCGGCCCGGGGGTGAACCTTGCGGCGCGGCTGGAGCCGCTGTGCGGCCCGATGGAGATCCTGGTCAGCGGCAGCACCGCCGCCCTGATCCGCGACGACTTCGAGCTGACCGACCGCGGCGAGCACGACATCCGCGGCTTCGGGCCGACCCACGTCTGGCGCCTCGAATGCGCCGTCGGGGGCCTGGGGCCGGTGTGAGGCGCGGTCAGCGGGCGAGCAGGATCACCAGCATCACCGTCCCGATCAGGATGCGATAGATCGCGAACGGAACATAGCCGTGGCGGCCGATGAAGCCGATCGCCGCCCGGACCACGATCATCGCGGTGACAAAGGCGGTGACGAAGCCGATGGCGATGACGAGGCCGTTGCCGAAGTCGAGCTCCGACCACTGCTGGTAGAGGTCGTAGACGGCGGCGAGCATCGTGGGAATGGCGAGGAAGAAGGAGAACCCCGCCGCCGTCCGCCGCTCCACCCCCATGAGCAGCGCACCCATGATCGTCGCGCCGGAGCGCGATACGCCCGGGATCATCGCCAGGCACTGGAAGAATCCGATCTTGAGCGCGGTGAGCGGCGAGAGCTGCTCCACCTCGACATGCTCGCCCTGGCGCACCCAGCGCTCGATGGCAATGATGGCGATGCCGCCGACGATCAGCGCGATCGAAACCACCAGCGGCGAGAACAGCACGCCCTTGATGAGGTCATAGGCGAAGACGCCGATGACCATCGCCGGCAGGAAGCCGAGCAGGATGTTGAGGGTGAACATCTGGGCCGGGCGCTGCCGCGGCAGGCCGACCACGACCGAGAACAGCTTCGCGCGGTAGACCCAGCAGACGGCGAGGATCGCGCCAAGCTGGATCACGATTTCGAACACCCGGCCGGGCGGTGACTGGAATCCGAGCAGGTCCACCAGCAGGATCAGGTGACCGGTCGAGGAGACGGGCAGGAACTCGGTGAGCCCCTCGACGAGGCCGAGCAGCGCCGCCATCAGCGCGGTGATCAGGTCCATGTCGGCGGCTCCTGGAGGCTGTCCGGGGGATCGGATGCAAGGCGCGTGAAACTACCCGCCCGACTCCAACGGCCGGGGCATGGCACGTCGCCGCACCCTGGCGCACCACGCGCGCGGCCGGCGACGCTCAGCCCTTCGCCAGCGCCTTGAGCTTGACCTCGGGGTCCCCGAGCTGCGCGGGGTCGGGCTTTGCCCGGCGCTCGATCAGCATCTCCGCCACCCGCACCTCGCGCGCCACACGGCCGAGCGAGCCGAGGGCGCTGGCGGCTACGAGCCGCCCGTCGTCGGCGAGGTGGAACAGCATCTCGGCCCCTTCGCCCAGGTCGCGGGCGACGGTGGTCGCCCCGGCATCGGCGAGGCCGGCGATCTGCAGGCAGAGCTCGTACTGGTCGGACCAGAACCACGGCACCGCGCTGATCTCCTCGCCCACGCCCAGCATGTTGCGGGCGACCAGCGCACCCTGGTCGTGGGCGTTGCGCCAGGCCTCCAGCCGGATGCGCCGCCCGTCGTAGAGCGGGTGGAGATAGGCGCAGCAGTCGCCGGCGGCGAAGATGTCGGGGTCGTCGGTCATCAGCGTCGTGTCCACGCGGATGCCGTTTTCCACCGACAGCCCCGCCTTCTCGGCGAGGTCGGTACGCGGCACGGCGCCGACGCCGGCCACGACCGCGTCGTAGGGAATGCGGTCCCCGTCCGCGAGCACCACCGCGTCCAGATCGACCCGGGCGATGCTGACGCCGGTACGCAGATCGACCCCGGCGGCGACGTGGCGGGCGGCGAGCCGTTCGGCGAGGACTGCCGGCACGCCGCGGGTGAGGATGCGCGGCGCCGCCTCCAGCAGGGTCACCTGCCCGCCGCGTTCGACCGCACTGGCGGCGAGCTCGAGCCCGATGAAGCCGCCGCCGATGATGACGACCCGCTTCCCCTGGCCCAGGGCGGCGCGGATCGCCACTGCCTCCTCGTGGCGACGGAGGTAGAGCACCCGTCCGGCGCCCTCGCCCGCCAGCGACAGCCGGCGCGCCTCCGCGCCGGTCGCGAGCAGCAGCTTCTCGTAGCGGACGGCCGGGCCGTCATCCAGCGTCACCAGGTGCGCGTCGCGGTCGATCGCGACGGCGCAGCGGCGCGGCAGGTGGTCGATGGTGAGATCGACCATCTCCTCCGGGGTGAGAGCCAGCTTCGGCGCCAGCTCCTCCAGGCTCTTGACCACATCCTTCGACAGCGGCGGCCGCTCGTAGGGCGGGTGCGCCTCCTCGCCGATCAGGGTGATCGGCCCGTCCCACCCTTCCTCGCGGAGGGCGCGGGCTGCCCGGGCGCCGGTCTCGCCGGCGCCGACGATGACCATGCCGCCCTCCGCGATGCCGGCTGCCATCGGGCGCGCCCTAGTCGATGTCGATGTAGACGGTGTCGGCCTCGACCTTCACCGGATAGGTCCTGAGGTTGATGCAGACCGGCGCGCCCTTGGCCTCGCCGGTCTTGTAGTTGAAGCGCCCGTTGTGCTTCGGGCACTCGATGATGTCGTCCATGACCAGCCCGTCCGCCAGATGCACCTTCTCGTGGGTGCACAACCCGTCAGTGGCATAGTACTCGTTCTCGGGCGAGCGGTAGACCGCGAAGGTGCGGCCGCCGTGGTCGAAGCGGATGACATCCTCTTCATCGATCTCGTCGGCACCGCAGACGCGGACCCAGCTCATCGGCAGACTCCTCTCTGGCAAAGAAAGCGGGGGCACCCGGCCGGCGGGGCCCCCGCAGGGATGGACGGGACGGTTACTCGGCCGGAACGGTCGCGACGTCGTCGGCCTCGGGCGCCAGCTGCTTGCGCGGCGGCAGCTTGCGCTGCACCCAGTAGTCCGGCTCGCGCAGCTGGCGGAAGATGGTCGGGAAGATCTCCTTGTACGCGGCCCAGGTGCTCGGATAGGGCTCCGGGCAGTCGTCCTTGATCTCCTCATGCAGCGCAGGCAGCGCGTGGAACGGCACCTGCGGGAACATGTGGTGCTCCACATGGTAGTTCATGTTGGAGTACAGGAAGCGGAACACCGGGTTCATGTAAACCGTTCGCGTGTTCAGCCGGTGGTCGAGCACGTCGTCGGCCAGCCCGATGTGCTGGGTCATGCCGAAGAACAGCACCAGCCAGTGGCCGTAGAACTGCGGCAGCATCAGCAGCACGATCGGCAGCCACGACCACATCACCAGCGACAGCGCGATGATGGCGGCCCAGATGGCGATCCAGATGCGGGCGGTGATCACCAGCTTCGGCCACTCCGACTCCGGGATGTAGTCCTTCTCCTCGTCCGAGATCCTGCCGACGGCGTGCAGGAACACGTTGCGGATCGTGAGCAGCCCGCCCTTCAGGTTGAAGATGGTGAGGATCAGCCCGAGGATGTCCGGCGGACGCGGCGTGATGATCTCCGGATCGCGGCCGACGATGATGGTGTCGGTGTGGTGGCGGGCATGGCTCCAGCGCCAGACGGTCGGCTCGCGGTAGAGGAAGAAGCAGGCGAACTGGTAGATCCAGTCGTTCATCCACTGGGTCTTGAACGCCGTGCGATGGCCGCACTCGTGCCAGCGGGAGTCCGCGGCGCCGGTGACGATCGTGCCGTAGAGGAAGAAGGCGGGGATGCCCCACCAGCTGCCCCAGGACCAGACGGCGAGCGCGCCCGTGCCGAGGATCAGCGCGAACCAGAGGATGGCCCGTTCCAGCGCCGGATGGTCGCTGCGCTGCATCAGCTCCTTCATCCGCTTGCGCGGCACCGGGCACTGATACCACTGCCCTGAAGCCAGCCCGCGCTCGAAGGCGCGCTGCCGCTCCGGTCCGAGCAGGCTGTAGTCACGTCTCGCTGCTTTCATGCGGACAACCTCCCCTTGCCGCCCGTTCACGGGCTTGACCGTTCCCCGGCTAGATAAAGGAACTCGGGCGAGGGATCAATTTGCCGTTGATAGTTTCTATCATGTCCATCATTCTAAACGCTTCATGGCCATCAGAAACCATCAGAACCGTCATTCTCGCAGCGGCGGCGGCCGGCGCCCAACCATCGCGGATCTGGCGCAGGCGGCGGGGGTCAGCGTCGCCACGGTGGACCGGGTGCTGAACCAGCGGCTGCCGGTGCGGGAAGCGACGGCCCGGCGGGTGCTGGAGGCGGCGGAAAGCCTGGGGTATCACGCGACGCCGCTGCTCCGCGCCCGCGTGGCCGAGCGCCGCCAGTCCCTCCGCGCCGGCTTCCTGCTGCAGAAGGAGACCAGCGCCTTCTACCAGCGCTTCGCTGCCGAGCTCGCCCGGGCGGCGGAGGCCGGCACCGGCCAGCGGCCGCGGATCGAGTACGTCGGCGAGCTGGACCCGCAGGCGATCACCGAACGCATGCTGGCGATGGCGCCGGACGTGGAGGCGCTGGCAGTGGTGTCGGTGGACCATCCCCATGTCAGCGAGGCGATCAGCCAGCTCAAGGCGCGCGGCATACCGACCTTCACCCTGCTGTCCGACCTCAGCGCCCCGGACCGCGCCGGCTATGTCGGGCTCGACCCGCGCAAGGCGGGCCGCACCGCCGCCTGGGCGATCACCCGCTTCGCGCGCCGGCCGGGGACGGTGGCGATCTTCGTCGGCAGCCACCGCTATTTCGACCACGACACCCGCGAGATCAGCCTGCGCTCCTACCTGCGCGAGCACGCCCCCGACTTCTCCCTGCTCGAGCCCTTCGTGGATCTCGAGCAGCCGGAAGTGGCGCACGAGGTGGCGCTGACCCTGTTCCGCCGCCATCCGGACCTCGTCGGCATCTATTCGACCGGCCTCGGCACCGACGGCATCATGCAGGCGATGCGGGAGACCAGGAACGCACGCCAGCTCGTCTTCGTCTGCAACGAGCTGACGGCCGCAACCCGCGCCGGCCTCATCGACGGCGTGGTGGACATGGTGATCGGCACGCCGACGGCCGCGATCGCCGACCGGGTGGTCGAGGCGATGCTGGCCTATGCCCGCGACCCCGCCCGCTTCACCGCCGCCCAGATGATCCTGCCCTTCGACATCTACGGGCCGGAGAACATCTGAGCCGCAGCGCCGGCTACATGCCCGTGATCACGTGTTCGACCGCCTCGACGGTGGTCGTCTTCGGATCGATGTCGTCCGCCACCACGGTGCCGTGGCGCAGCACGACGATGCGGTCCACAACCTGGAACACGTGATGGATGTTGTGGGCGATGAAGATGCAGCTGTGCCCCGAATCCCGCGCGTTGCGGGCGAAGCGCAGCACGCCCTGCGTCTCCGCGACACCGAGGTTGTTGGTCGGCTCGTCGAGGATGATGAGCTCGCTGTCGAAGTACATGGCGCGCGCGATCGCCACCGCCTGGCGCTCGCCGCCGGACAGCGACGCGATCGGGGTCGAGGTGGGGATCTCCTTGGTGATGCCCACCTGCTTCAGCAGTGCGCGGGCGACCTCGCTCATCTTCCGGTGGTCGAGCCGGTTGAGGAACTTCGGGCCCTTGATCGGCTCGCGGCCGAGGAACAGGTTGCGGGCGATCGACAGCTCCGTCACCAGCGCCGAGTCCTGGTAGATCGTCTCGATGCCGAGCCTGATCGCGTCGGTCGTGTTCCTGATCTCCACCTTCCGGCCGCGCATGTAGATCTCGCCGCCGCTCGCCGGCACGGCGCCCGACAGGATCTTGATCAGCGTCGACTTGCCGGCGCCGTTGTCGCCGAGCAGGCCCACGATCTCCTGCTCGTTGACCGTGAGGGTCACGTCCTTCAGCGCCTGGACCTTGCCGTAGAACTTCGAGATGTTCTGCATCCGGATGAGCTCGCCCATCGCTCACCTCCCCTCCTGATGGCGACGGTCGAGCCAGCTGTGCAGCGCCATCATCCCGAGAATGATCGCCCCGATGAAGATGTTGTAGGCGAGCCCGGGCACGCCGATCAGCACGATGCCGTTGCGCATCAGCCGCAGGATCAGGATGCCGATCACGGTGCCGATGATGGTGCCCCGCCCGCCGCGCAGCGCCGTGCCGCCGATCACGACCATGGCGATCACCTCGAGCTCGTAGGTCGTGCCGCTGTTCGGATTGGCGGCGGAGGTACGGATCGAGCTGATGATGCCGGCGAAGCCGGACATGCAGGCGGACAGGATGAACAGCGCCATCTTGGTGCGGTTCACCTTCACGCCGCGGGCGCGGGCTGCGTTGGGATTGCCGCCGGACGCCTGGATCCAGTTGCCCGCCTTGGTCTGGGTCAGCACGTAGCCGAAGATGACGGCCGCACCGATGAACCAGAACAGCGACATGAAGATGCGCAGCTCGCCGATGTAGAAGTCGCCGACGAGCACCTCGGCCAGCCACAGCCCCGCGGCGTCCCAGGTGCGCTGCGGGAAGCCGTCGGTGACGTAGAGCGCAGTCCCGCGCACCACCAGCAGCATGCCGAGCGTGACGAGGAAGGACGGGATCCTGAGCCGGGTCACGAACCAGCCGTTGAGGAAGCCGATCACCGCGGCTGCGAGCAGGCTGGCGAGGAAGGCGATCTCGATGCCGGCGACGCCCTCGTTGTACAGCGTCCACATCAGCACCGGGCAGAAGCCGAACACCGAGCCGACCGAGAGATCGAACTCGCCCGCCGTCATCAGCAGGGTCATGGCCAGGGCGATCAGCCCGAGCTCGACCGTAAAGACCAGCAGGTTGCTGATGTTGAGGATGGAGAGATAGGACGGGTTGATCGAAGTGAACACGACGATCATGCCGACCAGCAGCACGAACGGGCCGAATTCTGGCTTCGCAACCAGCTTCTTGATCTGTTGGCTCATTGCCTGGCTGGAATCCCTGGCGGAATGTCGGCGGCGGGCGCACGCCGGCGGTCGGGGCTGGCAGCCCCCGGGCGGATGCGGGCCGGCCGCCGCGGCGACCGGCCCGTTGCAGCCCCTGCGGTCAGTTGCCGGAGAGGATGTCGTCGTAGATCTGGGCGGTGTCCTTGTCGTACAGCGCCCCGGTGATCACGTCGAAGCCGGCGGGAATGCCGCTCACCTCCATCGCCGCCAGCGACAGCGCGATGTAGCTGGTGGCGTGCGGGTCCTGCCACATCGCGGCCTGGACATAGCCCTCCAGCACCTCGCGGGTGGTGTCGAGCGAGTTGCCCCAGCCGACGACGGGGATCTGCCCCGGCGCGATGCCGACCTGGTCGAACACCCGCTTGATGCTGCCGGTGACGAGGTCGCCCAGGCCGATGATGGCGTCGATCTCGCTGCCGTTGGCGGTCAGGTAGTCGACCATGCGGTTGATCGCCTCGCCCTGGTCGAGCGTGGCGTCGGTCACCTCCCAGCGGATGCCGAGCGGCTCGAACACGCTGGCGATGCCTTCCTCCTCCTGCACGCCGTAGGTGGCGCCCGGCACCTCCACCGGCATCCAGACGAAGTCGCCTTCCTTCAGGCCGTGATTGTCCACCAGATACTGCGCCCACTGCCGGCCGACCGCCTGCAGGTTCATGCCGACATAGGCGTCGAAGTCGGCCGAGGGGTCGGGCGTGTTCATGTTGATGATCGGGATGCCCTGCGCCTTGGCCTCGGCGACCACCTCGACCAGGCTGCCCGGGTCGGGGCTGGAGCTGACGATGCCGTCGGCGCCGGCGGCGATGGCCGCGCGCACCGCCTCCTGGTGCGAGGCGACGTCGCCGTTGTGGAACGAGGTATTGACGATCTGGCCGGTGTCGGCAGCCCACATCTCGGCGCCCTGGAGGAAGTAGGTCCATACCGGGTCGGCCGGCGAGCCGTGCGAGATCCAGTAGAAGGTCCGCGGGCCGTCGTCCTGGGCGGCGGCCGGCGCCAGCGTCGTCGCGCCCAGCAGGATCGCCGCGGCGACGCCTGTCATATGCTTCCTCATTTCACTCCCTCTCTGCGTTCTCGTTGGTATCGAGCGGCCGGGCTGTTTCCCCTGCCGCCGGTCGCAGCGGACGCGCCGCTGCCCCTGGTGCCGGCGCGACCGTTCCCGCGCCGGGATTCCGGCTAGCTGCCTGCCTGAGCCTCCACGGTCTCGTCGTCATCGGGACTGTAGAACTCCCGCGCCCGCCCCGAAAGGGACAAGCCCACTTCCTTGATCCGGCTGTCGGGAACCTTCGACAGCGGCGTGTACCGCGGGTGGTGATGTTCCTTGTACGGGTTGTTCGACGCCTTGTTGTAGCAGCACAGCAGCACGTTGCGCGGCCGGTCGGACCGGTTCGGGTCCGAGGAGTGCAGCACGTTGCAGTGGAAGAACAGGGCGTCGCCGGGATCGGCCTCGATGTAGACCCGGTCCAGCACCTTCATGATCTGCTCCACCCGGTCCATGTCGGCGCCGGTCTGGCCGCCGACCCGGCCGTGCTCGATCCGGCCCAGGCGGTGGCTGCCCTTCAGCACCTGCAGGCAGCCGTTCTCGCGGTCGGCCCGGTCGATGGCGATGGCGACGCTGAGCATGTCGGGGAACAGGCAGCCGTTGTTGTACCAGTAGCCGTAATCCTGGTGCCAGTCCCAGGCCCCGCCGGCGCGCGGGCGCTTCTGGGTGAGCTTGGAGTGGTAGTGGTAGACCTCGCCGCCCAGCAGGAACTCGGCCCCGCCGACCAGGCGCTCCGAGCGCGCCACCATCCCGAACAGGTCGTCGCCGGGGTGATTCCACAGGGCAAGTTCGGTGGAGCCGCCCTGGCTGTCGGCGAGCCGCACCATGTTCGCGTTGATGCCCTCGTCCAGCGCGATCGCCTGCTGCAGCAGCGCGACCTCCTCGGCGTCGAAATAGCCGCGCTTCAGGACATAACCGTCGCGCCAGAAGGCGTCGTAATCAGCCTGGTCCAGTGCCATCGTCCCCATCCTTCCTTTCGCCGGCGGCGCTACGGCAGGTTCTCGCGCAGGAACACGTCGATCCGGACCGGCTGGGGCGACGGCTCTTCCTGCCCGCGCGCCGCCGCCGCAAGCAGACGGATCGCTTCCCGCGCCTCGACCGCGGTGTCCTGGTTGATCGCCGCGTCCATGGTGCCGTCGATCAGGAAGCGGCGGGTGTGCTCGGTGAGGTCGTGGCCGACGAAGACGACCGCCTGGTCGCGCCCGGCCTCGCGCAGCGCCTGGGCGACGCCGCGGTTGCCGCCGCCGATGTTGTAGATGCCGACCAGGTCGGGATGGCGGGCCAGCAGGTCGCGGGCCTGGGAATAGCTCTGGGACAGGTCGTCCTGCCCCTCCCGCAGATCGACGATCTCCAGCGCCGGAAACGCCTCCGCCAGGATGTGGCGGAAGCCCATCTCGCGCTCCTGGTGGCCGCGGTAGCTCAGGCTGCCGCACAGCATCGCCACCTTGCCAACCGGCTGGCGGATGAAGCGGCCGAGCAGGTAGCCGGCGGTCCGGCCCGCCGCGTAGTTGTCGGTGCCGACATAGGCCCGCCGGCGGGTGGTCGCCACGTCAGACACCATGGTCACCACCGGCGTCCCCGCCCGCTCCAGGTCGTTCACCGCCTCGCGCACTGCCGGATGATCGATGGCGATGAACCCGACCCCGTCGCTGCCGCGGCCGACCTCGAGCAGGGTGCGGGCGAGCCCGTTCGGGTCGAAGCCGGGAATGCGGTGCATGCGGGCGGTGACGGTGCCGTCGCGCCACTGCCGGGCGGTCTCGACGATGCTGCGGTCGAGCATGTCGATGAAGGTGTTGGTGCCCGCCGGCAGCACGAACTCGAAGGTCAGCGGCCGCGCCGGGGCCTGCGCCGCCAGCTCCGGCGCCTCCGCGCCCAGCCGCCGCATCACGCGCAGCACCTGGTTCGCGGTGCGCGAATGCACGCCCGGCCGCTTGTTCAGTACGCGATCGACGGTCGCTACGCTGACGCCCGCCTCCTGCGCGATATCCTTCAATCGAACCTTCATTTTCCTTCAGTCACCACGTCATATCCGTTGATGGTTGTCAAGGAGACCCTCGTGCGCGTCGCCGCGACCCCCTCGCGCCGGCCTCTGCAGCGTTGACGGCCCAACGCCGTTGACAGCCGGAAGTGGCAGTCGATAGCGTTTGCATGACGAGAACTGATGTGTCCGCTGCGGGGTCACCCGTGCCGCGACACGCAAGAAGAACACCACGGGGAGGAGACCGATGCCGGACGCGAAGGGATTCGTGCCCGATCCCGAAATCCGCTGCCGCGACTTCCGGATCGGGGCCATCGGCGCCGGCTTCATCATGGCAGACGTCCAGCTCGCTGCCTATGCGGAGGCCGGCTTCCCCGTCGTCGCCATCGCTTCGCGCACGCCGGCCAGGGCGGCGGAGGTGGCCCAGCGCTGGAACATCCCGACCGTCCACGACACGCCCCAGGCGCTGATCGAGGATCCGCAGGTCGAGATTCTCGACATCGCCTTCCCGCCGGACCAGCAGCCAGCGCTGATCCGCCACGCGCTGAAGCAGCCGCACATAAAGGCAATCCTCGCGCAGAAGCCGCTGGCGATGAACTTCCCGGAGGCGAAGCGGCTGGTCGCCGACTGTGCCGCCGCCGGCAAGGTGCTCTCGGTCAACCAGAACATGCGCTACGACCAGTCGATGCGGGTGCTGAAGCAGCTCCTCGACCGCCAGGCCCTGGGCACGCCCGTCATCGCCACCATCGAGATGCGCGCGATCCCGCACTGGCAGCCGTTCCTGGCCGAATACGACCGGCTGACGCTGCTGAACATGAGCATCCATCACCTCGACGTGCTGCGCTTCCTGTTCGGCGAGCCGGTCGAAATCTACACCGCCGCCCGGCCGGACCCCCGGACGCAGTTCCGGCACACCGACGGCATCTGCGCCTCGACCCTGCGGTTCGAGAGCGGGGTGATGGCGGTGAGCCTGGAGGACGTGTGGACCGGCCCGACGGCCGACGGCTTCGAGAGCGACATCTACATCAAGTGGCGGGTGGAGGGGACCGAGGGCGTGGCCCAGGGCACCATCGGCTGGCCCGACTACCCGGCCGGCAGCCCGAGCACGCTGCGCTGGTGCGCGCCTGCAACCGGCGGCCGGTGGGAGCAGCCGACCTGGGACACGCGCTGGTTCCCGCAGGCGTTCAAGGGCGTGATGGAGCAGCTCCAGTACGCGCTCGCCTCCGGCACCGAGCCGGCGCTGACCGGCGCCGACAACCTGCGGACCATGGCCCTGATCGACGCAGGCTACCGCTCCATGGCCGAGGGCCGGGCGGTCAGGCTCGCCGAATTCGACCTCTAGAACCCGCCAGACCAGGAGAAACGCCCATGCTGCAGGTCGGCATCTTCACCGGATACTTCCCCTACGGGCTGGAGGAGACCGCACGGCGGATCGCCAGCCACGGCTTCACCACCGTGCAGCTGGACATGTCGTTCAAGGACATGGATCTCGCCACCGAACAGATCACGAAGGAGAAGTGCCGCAGGATCCGGGACACCTTCCGCGACTACAACCTGCCGATCTGCTGCATCTCCGGCTACTCGAACATCGTGAGCCCCGACCCGGACAAGCGGAAGGCGATCCTCGAGCGGCTCAAGGTGCTGCTGCGTCATGCACGCGACCTCGGCACCCCGTACGTGATCAGCGAGACCGGCACCTACGATCCCGACAGCGACTGGGTTGCGCATCCCAAGAACAAGACCGAGGAAGGCTACGAGGACTGCTGCAAGGTCATCGCCGAGCTGGCCCGGGAGGCGCACGACCACGGCGCGAAGTTCCTGCTCGAGACCTACGTCAACAACGTGATCGGATCGGTGGAGGAGACGCTGCGCCTGTTCGCCGACGTGGACCACCCCGGCCTCGGGCTGCTGATGGACCCGACCAACTATTTCGAGGCCCACAACATCGACAACATGGACGCCGAGCTGAACCGGATCTTCGACGCGCTCAGCGACAAGATCTGCATCGCCCACGCCAAGGACGTGAAGAAGACGGAGGGCGACACCTCGGAGAAGCACGCCGACATCGATGCCTCCGAGGCCCACTCCTTCCGCGGCGTCGGCGCGATCGAACTGCCGGCCCCGGGCCTCGGCTCGCTGAACTACGACCTCTACCTCAAGCGGCTCAGCGAGAAGCACCCGAACATCCCGATCATCATCGAGCACCTCGACGAGGCCGACGTGCCGCGGGCGAAGAAGTTCCTCGACGAGAAGTGCAAGGCGGTCGGGGTGTAACCGCCTTCCTCGGGAGGAGAGGCCGTCGTGCCGCCCCGGCACGCAGGGCCATCCCGCCACTCTGCGCCTCCTCTCCCCGTCGTGGTCCGGCTTGACCGGACCACCCACGGCAGACGCCGTGCGCCCGGAACCGGACAGGGGCACGGCGTGCTGCAGCACCCGCCGGGCGTGATCCGGAACGCCCGCGTCAGACGATGACGGTTCCTGGCGCCTCCGGGCCACGACCCGCCCGCGACCACTCTGCCCTCGTGCCGGCGGGGTTTCTGCGCTAAACCCCCGTGCGACGCGGCGCCGCCGCGGGATGTCGGGCCGAGGGAGGCCGGAGATGGTCGATGCACGCAGACTGAACCAGGCCGAAGCGGAGCGGGTGGAGACACCCGATCTGCACCGGCGCAACCCGGGCATGCCGCTGACGCCCGAGCTGTTCGCCGGCGTGCGCGTCAACCGCTCGGCGGCGGAGCGGCGGGCAGCGACGCTGGTCACGCGGCGGACGGTGAAGAAGGAATGGCAGGCGGCCTGGCTGGTCCGTGCCATCCAGTGCATCGACCTCACCACGCTGGCCGGCGACGACACCACCGGCAAGGTGCGCCGGCTGTGCGCCAAGGCGCGCCGGCCGCTGCGCCCGGATGTGGTCGAGGGCCTCGGCCTCGCGGATGCGCCGCCCACCGTGGGCGCCGTCTGCGTCTATCCGACCATGGTGCCGCATGCGGTCGCCGCGCTCGAGGGATCCGGCATCCCCGTCGCCTCGGTCGCGACCGGCTTCCCGGCCGGGCTGACCCCGATGCCGCAGCGGCTGGCCGAGATCGAATACGCCGTCGCCGCGGGCGCCGCCGAGATCGACATCGTCATCACCCGCGAGCATGTGCTGACCGGCAACTGGCAGGCGCTGCACGACGAGGTGCGCCGGATGCGCGAGGCCTGCGGCAACGCGCACCTGAAGGCGATCCTCGCCACCGGCGACCTCGCCACGCTTACCAACGTCTACCGGGCGAGCATGGTGGCGATGATGGCCGGCGCCGACTTCATCAAGACCTCGACCGGCAAGGAGGCAGTGAACGCCACCCTGCCCGTCAGCCTGACCATGGTCCGCGCCGTCCGCGACTACCAGGCGGCGACCGGCGTACGCGTCGGCTTCAAGCCGGCGGGCGGGCTGCGCACCGCCAAGGACGCGATGGCGTGGCTCAGCCTGATGAAGGAGGAGCTCGGCGGGCCGTGGCTGACGCCCGCGCTGTTCCGCATCGGCGCCAGCAGCCTGCTCACCGACATCGAGCGCCAGCTCGACCACTACCTCACCGGCCGCTACGCCGCCGCCCACCACCAGCCGATCGGCTAGGGCGCCGGGGGAGACTGCAGCGATGACCGAGATCAGGGACATCCTCGAGACCATGGAATACGGGCCGGCGCCGGAAAGCGCCGACATCGCGCGCGCCTGGATCGCCCGCCACAAGGGGCGCTTCGGTCATTTCATCGACGGGGCGTTCGTCCATCCAAAGGGGGCGAAGACCTTCGCGATCACCAACCCCGCCACCGGCGAGACGCTGGGGGAGGCGCTGCAGGGAACGGCGAAGGAGGTAGACGCCGCCCAGGCCGCCGCGGCGCGGGCGTTCGGGGGCTGGTCGGCGCTACCCGGCCACGAGCGGGCGCGGCACCTCTACGCCATCGCGCGCCACGTGCAGAAGCATTCCCGCCTGCTGGCGGTGCTGGAGAGCCTGGACAACGGCAAGCCGATCCGCGAGACCCGCGACATCGATATCCCCCTCGTCGCCCGGCACTTCTACCACCACGCCGGCTGGGCGGCGCTGGTTGAGAGCGAGTTTGCCGGTTACGGCCCGGCGGGCGTGTGCGGGCAGGTGATCCCGTGGAACTTCCCGCTGCTGATGCTGGCGTGGAAGATCGCGCCGGCGCTTGCGGCGGGGTGCACCGTGGTGCTGAAACCGGCCGAATACACGCCGCTGACCGCACTGGTGTTCGCCGAGATCTGCCAGGAGGTCGGGCTGCCGAAGGGCGTGGTCAACATCGTCCTCGGCGACGGCGAGACCGGCGCCGCCATCGTCAGCCACCCCGGCTTCGACAAGCTCGCCTTCACCGGCTCGACCGAGGTCGGCCGCATCATCCGCCGCCAGTCCGCCGGCACGGGCAGGAAGCTGTCGCTGGAGCTGGGCGGGAAATCGCCGTTCATCGTGTTCGAGGACGCCGACCTCGACGCCGCGGTCGAGGGCGTGGTCGATGCGATCTGGTTCAACCAGGGCGAGGTCTGCTGCGCCGGATCCCGGCTGCTGGTGCAGGAAGGCGTCGCCGAGGCGATGTACGCGAAGCTGCGCGCACGGATGGAAACGCTTCGCGTCGGCGACCCGCTGGACAAGGCGATCGATATGGGCGCCGTGGTGGCGCCGGTGCAGCTCGAGCGCATCCAGCGGCTGATCAAGCAGGGCATCGCCGAGGGCGCCACCTGCTGGCAGCCCTCCGGCGCGGTTCCGGGGAGCGGCTGCTTCGTCGCGCCGACGCTGTTCACCGGCGTCGATCCGGCGTCGACCCTGGCGCAGGAGGAGATCTTCGGCCCGGTGCTGGCCGCCACCACCTTCCGCACGCCCGACGAGGCCGTCCAGCTTGCCAACAACACCCGCTACGGGCTCGCCGCCTCGATCTGGTCGCAGACGCTGGACGTCGCCTTCGACGCCGCCCGCCAGGTGAAGGCCGGCGTGGTGTGGATCAATTCCACCAACCTGTTCGACGCCATGGCCGGCTTCGGCGGCTACCGCGAGAGCGGTTTCGGGCGCGAGGGCGGTCGCGAGGGCATGTACGAGTATCTGAAGCCGCTGTGGGAGGCGAAGGCGCCGCCGGCGACCGTGGCGCCCCCGCTGCCCGAGGCGCTGCCCGAGCCGGGCGAGGGCGGCTCCGGCTTCGACCGCACCGCCAAGCTCTACATCGGCGGCAGACAGGCGCGGCCGGACTCCGGTTACAGCTACCCGGTGCTGGATGCGAAGGGCGTGCTCATCTCCGAAGCCGGCCTCGGCAATCGCAAGGACATCCGCAACGCGGTCGAGGCGGCGCACAAGGCTGCCGCCTGGTCGGAGATGACCGGCCACCAGCGCGCCCAGGTGCTGTACTACCTGGCCGAGAACCTGGAGGCGCGGTCGGCCGAGTTCGCCGCCCGGCTCGCCCGCATGTCTGGCAGCTCGGTCCGCAAGGCGGCGGAGGAGGTGGCGGCCGCGGTCGCCCGCATCGCCTACTACGCCGCCTGGGCCGACAAGTGGGACGGCGCCGCGCGGGCGCCGATGCCGCGCATGCTGTCGCTGGCGCTCAACGAGCCGTGGGGCGTGATGGGCATCTCCTGCCCCGACGAGGCGCCGCTGCTCGCCTTCGTCTCGCTTGCGCTGCCGGCGATCGCAATGGGCAACCGCATCGTCATCACGCCGCCGCCGCGCCAGCCGCTGGCGGCGACCGACCTCTACCAGGTGCTGGACACCTCGGACGTGCCCGGTGGCGTGGTCAACATCGTGACCGGCGACCGCGACACGCTGGCGAAGGTGCTGGCCCGGCACGACGACGTCGCCTGCTGCTGGTACGTCGGCTCGGCGGAAGGGTCGGCGATGGTCGAGCGCGAGTCGGCCGGCAACCTGAAAGCGACCTGGGTCAACTACGGCCGCGCCCGCGACTGGTTCGATCCGCAGCAGGGCCAGGGCCACGAGTACCTGCGCCGCGCCTGCCAGGTGAAGACGATCTGGACGCCCTACGGGGCCTGAGACAGGCGGACCGCGCCGATGACCGGACCTTCCTCGGGCAGCGCCCCGCCCGACCCCTATCTGGCCGCCGTGGTGCAGGCCGCGCCGGTGACCTTCGACACCCGACGCACGCTGGAGAAGGTGGCCGACCTGACCGCCGACGCCCGGGCGCGCGGCGCGCGGCTGGTGCTGTTTCCGGAGGCGTTCGTCTCCGCCTATCCGCGCGGGCTCGACTTCGGCGCCGTGATCGGCTCGCGCACCGACCGCGGCCGCGAGCAGTTCCGGATGTACTGGGAGAGCGCCATCGACGTGCCCGGGCCGGGCTCCGACCGCCTGGGCGAGATCGCGCAGCTCAACGGCTGCCACCTCGTCATCGGGGTCATCGAGCGCGGCGGCGGCACGCTCTACTGCACCGCGCTGTTCTACGCGCCCGACGGTCGGCTGCTCGGCAAGCACCGCAAGCTGATGCCGACGGCGGCGGAGCGCGTCGTCTGGGGCTTCGGCGACGGCTCGACCATGCCGGTGATCCAGACGGAGATCGGCCGCATGGGCGCGGTGATCTGCTGGGAAAACTACATGCCCCTGCTGCGCACCGCGATGTACGCGAAGGGCATCGAGATCTACTGCGCGCCGACCGCCGACGGCCGCGACACCTTCCCGCCCACCATGCAGCACATCGCGATGGAGGGGCGGTGCTTCGTGCTGTCGTGCAACCAGTTCGCCCGGCGCCGCGACTATCCCGAGGACTATCCGACCGGCTTCGGCGACGACCCGGACACCGTGATGTCGCGCGGCGGGAGCTGCATCGTCGGCCCGCTCGGCGCCTTCCTCGCCGGCCCCGACTTCTCCGGCGAGACCATCCTCACCGCCGAGATCGACCTGCGCGAGATCGCCCGCGCGCGGCTCGACTTCGACGCGGTCGGCCACTACGCGCGGCCGGACGTCTTCCGCCTCACCGTCGACGAGACGCCCCGCCCGCCGGTGACGTTCCGCTCCGCCGCGGGCGACCCCGAGCCGGGCCGGGACTGACCGGGCCTGCCGACCGTTCCGAAGTTCCGCAGCAGCATCCGGGACGTGCGCGGTTGCCCGCGGCCGTGCCGCATGGTCAGATCGCAGGCAGACGAGACGGAGGACCGTGCAATGGATCGGCCGCCCTTTCGCGCCGACATGGTCGGCAGCCTGCTTCGCCCGCAGGAACTGAAGGAGGCGCGCACCGCCCGCGCCGAAGGCCGGATAGACGACGCCGCCCTGCGGGCGGTCGAGGACCGGCTGATCCGCGACGCGGTGGCGCGCCAAAGGGAGCTCGGCCTCACCGCCGTCACCGACGGCGAGTACCGCCGCGCCTGGTGGCACTTCGACTTCCTCGCCGGGCTGGAGGGCGTGGAGCTGGTACACGGCGAGCGGGCGATCCAGTTCCACGGCGTCACCACGAAATCCGACAGCATCCGGGTCACCGGCAGGGTCGGCTTCGGCGACCACCCGATGCTCGCCGACTTCCGCTACCTCGCCGCGGTCTGCCCGCCGGGCGCCGTGCCGAAGATGACGATCCCGAGCCCGAGCGTGCTCCATTTCCGCGGCGGCCGGGCCGCGATCAGCCGGGAGGTCTACCTCGACCTCGACGCCTTCTACGCCGACACGGCGGAGGCCTATCGCAAGGCGATCCTGGCGTTCCACGACGCCGGCTGCCGGTACCTGCAGCTCGACGACACCGTCTGGGCCTATCTGTGCTCGGAGAAGGAGCGCGAGGCCGCCCGCGCCCGCGGCGACGACCCCGAGCCACTGCCCGCGATCTACCGCGACATGATCCGCCACGCGCTCCGCGACAAGCCGGCAGACATGACCGTCACCACCCACGTCTGCCGCGGCAACTTCCGCTCGAGCTGGATCGCCGAGGGCGGCTACGAGCCGGTGGCGGAGATCCTGCTGGGCGAGACCGGCTACGACGGCTATTTCCTCGAGTACGACACCGAGCGCGCCGGCGGCTTCGAGCCGCTGCGTTTCCTGCCGAAGGGGCGCCAGCGGGTCGTGCTCGGCCTCGTCACCTCGAAGTTCGGCAAGCTGGAGGACCCCGGCGCGCTGCGGGCCCGCGTCGAGGAGGCAGCGCAGTTCGTCCCCATCGACCAGCTCTGCCTCAGCCCGCAGTGCGGCTTCGCCTCCACAGAGGAAGGCAACCTGCTGACCGAGGAGGCGCAGTGGGCGAAGCTGCGCCTCGTCGTCGATACCGCGCGCACGATCTGGCCCGACGCGTGAGCGGCGGCTTCACCCCGGCGGCATGACGCTGCCGGGCGAGGGATCCGGGCCCGCTCAGTCCTCCTCGTGGTCGTGGGCGGCGTCCGTGGAGGGATCGAGCAGGCGGTGGAGGTGGACGACAAAGTAGCGCACGTTCGCCTGGTCCATGGTCGCCGCCGCCTTGCCGCGCCACGCCTTGTAGGCCTCGGCATAGTTCGGATAGAGGCCGACGATGTCGACCTCGTCCAGGTTCCTGAACTCGACGGACTGCGTGCTCACCAGCTCGCCGCCGAGCACGAGGTGGAGCAGCTGCTTGCCGGCCATGGCCCCCTCTCTGGACGCGGGCAATCCCGCGTCTACGATAGGTACACGGCACGCCCGGTGTCGATGCTCTCCTGCGCCGCCAGCACGATGCGGAGGCTGTCCACCGCCGCCTGCATCGAGTCGGACAGGTCCAGGTCCTCGTTGATCGCCCTGAGGAAGAAGGCCTGCTCGCGATTGCACAGCTCCTGGTGGTCCGGCTCGTCCGCCATGTTGATGATCGTGTCCGGCTTCACGAAGTGGTTGTCGGCGTTGATCTCCGCATGGTGGATGCGCAGCGCGTTGGTCTTGGTGTGCTGGTCGATGTCGGCCGAATCCGAGATCCTGTCCGTCTTCGCCTCGCCCTGGCCGTCCTGGGCAACGACGATCGAGACCGCGCCCTTCGGGCCGACCACGTCCTTCACGAAATAGGCCACCTCGCTCATCATCGGGCCCCAGCCGGCCTCGTACCAGCCGACCGAGCCGTCGTCGAAGGTGACGTGCAGGTGGCCGTAGTTCTGCACCTTGGTCTCGCTGGAGAGCCTGGCGCCGATGCCGTGGACGCGCACCGGCTTCGCACCCGTGAGCTGGCACATCACGTCCACATAGTGGACGCCGCAGTCCACGATCGGAGTCAGCGACTCCATCAGGTTCTTGTGCCAGTTCCAGGCCGGGCCGCTGGACTGCTGGTTCAGGTTCATCCGCATCACCAGCGGCTTGCCGAGCGTCCGCCCGATCTCGACCAGCTTCGCCCAGCTCGGGTGCACGCGCAGGATGTAGCCGAGGACGAGCTTGCGGTTCTTTTCCTTCGCCTTGGCCACGACCGCACGCGCATCGGCCTCGTTGGTCGCGATCGGCTTCTCCATGAACACATGGCAGCCGGCGTCCATCGCCCGCAGCGCGTAGTCGGCGTGTGTGTTCGGATAGGTGTTGATCGAGACCGCGTGCGGCCTGGTTTCGGCGATGGCCTCGTCGAAATCCTCGAACCGCGGGATGCTGGCGAACTCGGGCGGCAGGTCGGTTCGGCTGCGGATCGTCCGGCTCATCAGGCCGACCAGCTCGAATCCCGGGTTGCTCAGATAGGCCCTGGCGTGGGAGAGCCCCATGTTGCCCACGCCGACGACCAGGATGCGCACGCGCTCCGCCACTCTATCCTCCCTCGACTTCTTCTACCGATGCGTCGTGCCCGGCCGGCCCCGGGCACGACGCGTCAGGGACAGGCGCAGGCCTGCCCGCGGGCCTCAGCCCTGGACGTTCACCGCATTGGCGTAGAACTGGGCCCGGATCACCTCCAGATCGACCTCCGCCATGTCGTCCGACAGCTCGAAGGACGCCGCGTCGGCGGCGACCCGGTCGCGGTCGAACTCGTTGGCCGGGCCGATGAAGTCGTTGTTGATCACGCTCGCCACGTCGATCTGCTTGCTGGTCTGGCCCAGCGCCGCGGTGGCCTCGAAGAAGGCGGTCCAGCGGGCCGGGTCGTGCCAGCCCCATCCCTCGCGCTCCTCCCACTTGCCGCGGAAGACGTTGGCGAGTTGCATCATCGATTCGGTCCCGAACCGCGGGCCCAGGCTCGACTTCACGATCGGGAACTGCTCGAACACGATCTGTGTCGCCGCCGCAGGGTTGAGGTGGCCGAACTCCATTCCCATCGCCCAGGCGCGCAGATAGTCCTCGATCAGCTTGTGCCGCTCCGGATCTTCGACATCGGAGCGCCGGACGACGAAGGAGTTCGCCGGGAAGGGCGACGACTCGAGGCCCAGCCAGTAGTCGAACTGCAGCCCCTTGCCCTGCCAGTCGGCGCGCAGGCCCTCCCACGAGAGGGCGGCGTCGCCCTCGCCGCGGGCGAGCAGCGTGCCCCACGCCGGCCAGCCGGCCTCGACATAGTTCACCTTGGTCACGTCAACGCCGACCGCATGCAGGATCGGGTCGCAGATCGCCTGCCAGGCGGCGCTGCCGAGCAGCACCGTCTTGCCTTCCAGCCCCTTCAGGTCGGTCATGCCCTCGCCCGGGCGGAAGGCGAAGTCGAAGACGTCCACCGCCCCCATGTTCCACACCGACACGAGGTCGAGGTCGTTCTCGAGCGCGAAGGAGAACACGCCCGGCGACGGGAAGCCCATGTCCGCCTGGCCCTGGTCGACGAACTTCACCGTGGCGGTGCCGTCCGACGGCCCGGCCTGCATCTCCGTCTGCAGGTCGCCGAAATAGCCGAAGCGCTGCGCCACCCAGTAGGGGTAGTCGTCGAGCACCTCCAGCGTGCCGCGCGGCGAGATCCAGATGAACGGCCGGTCCTGCGCCCGGGCGGAGCCCAGCCCGCCGCCGATGGTGGTCGCCGTGACCACTCCGCCTGCCGTCACCTGGAGGAACCGGCGCCGGTTCATGCCGAATGTCATTGCTTGCCTCCCCAGTTGATTGCCCCTTGCCACGGGCGCGCGGGCGTTGCCGTCACGACTGCCAGCTCGCCCATTTCTTGCCGATCAGGAAGAACCCGACGTAGATCAGGATGCCCAGGATCGCCAGCACCAGCACCACGGCGAAGAACTGCGGCATCTGGATGTTGGCGGCGAACACCTGCAGCCGGTTGCCGAGGCCGAAGCCGCCGCCGACCATCTCCGCGCCGACCGCCGTCAGCAGCCCGAAGATGGCCCCGATCATCAGCCCGACGATGATCATCGGCATCGCCATCGGGATCCGGATCTTGAGGAAGATCTGCAGCGTCGAGGCGCCGAAGGAACGGGCCAGCGCGATCTTGGCGAGGTCGGTGCGGCGGAAGCCGGTGGCGGCGTTGATCATCACCATCGGCCCGGACGCGAGCGCCACCACCGTGATCCGGGGCCCGTAGCCGAAGCCCATGTTGTACATGAGCAAGGGCACCAGCGCGAGCATCGGCGTGGTGATCAGCAGCAGGATGTAAGGCGCGATGATCTTCTCCGCGAACGGGAACTGGGTGATCACCGCGGCGAGGATGATGCCGATCGAGGCGCCGATCGCGTAGCCGGAGAACAGCTCGAACAGGGTGTCGAGCAGATGCGGCCAGATCAGGCCGAAGTCGGAGACGAGCGCGGTGACGATCTCGCTCGGCCGCGGCAGCACGTACTGCTCCACGTCGAACACGTCGATCAGCACCTCCGCGCCGCCGATGATCACCACGGCAACGAGGATGATGGCGACGATCTCCATCGCCGTGCGCCGGCCCGGGCCGCTGGTCAGTGCCGACCAGTTGGTGACTCCGACGCTCTGGTCGACGGCGGCGCCCGGCTGCTTCTGGAAATCGGGGATCTCGTCCTTCAGATGCGCGTCAGCCATGGGCGCGCACCGTCTGCTGGCCGCCGGCCGCCGGCGTCTGCGCCGCCGGCGTGCCGTGATGGATCTCTGCCTTGATCTCGTTCACCATCTCGAAGAAATCGCGCTCCGCCATGACGTCGAGGGTGCGCGGCCTCGCGTAGGGCACCTCGAAGGTCCGCGCCAGCCGGCCCGGGCGGGCCGACATCACGAAGATTCGGTCCGACAGGAAGACCGCCTCGGCGATGTTGTGGGTGATGAAGACGATGGTCTTGCGGGTCTCGAGCCAGATCTGCTCGACCATCATGTTCATCTCGTCGCGCGTGAACGCGTCCAGCGCGCCGAACGGCTCGTCCATCAGCAGCACCGACGGGTTGAACGACAGCGCGCGCACGATCGAGGCCCGCTGCTGCATGCCGCCCGACAGCTCGCGCGGATACTTGTGCTCGAAGCCGCCGAGCCCGACGCGCTCCAGCAGGTGGGTTATCCAGTTCGCATCCGGCTGCTTGCCCTTGATCTCGAACGGCAGGTGGATGTTGCGGATCAGGCTGCGCCAGGGCAGCAGGTTCGCCTCCTGGAACACCATGCCGATCTGCGGGTGCGGCCCGTTCACCACCTCGCCGTCCAGCAGGACCTGGCCGGAGGTGAGGCTGTGCAGCCCGGCCATCGACCACAGCAGCGTGGTCTTGCCGCAACCGCTCGGCCCGACGACGCAGACGAACTCGCCGTCGCGGACGTCGATCGAGAAGTTGTCGAGCGCATGCAGCGGCCCCGACTTCGTGTCGTAAAACTTGGTTGCGCCCTCGACGGCCAGCTTCGGCCGGCCTGCTTCGTTGCCTCCCATCAGCGCCCGCGCCCTCCCCAATGCAACGCGAAACGATTCAAGTACAGCCGATCGATTACCGGCGATCAATGGCATTCTTCCCTGCTCGCGCGGAAAGGGAAAGCCGGGTGGAAAAGCGCCTATCCCGCTCCGGAGGCAGCCAGCGGTCGTCCGACCGTTTTCCCCTGATGAGGACATGCGCGCCGGGGGGCGGCCGCCATGATCCAGGTCGCGGGGCAGGCGCAGCCGGGAAACGGACCGGATTCCGGCGGGTGACGCGCTGCGGCTGCGCGGCGCAGAACCCTGTCGGCGCGACGTCTGGCAGAAACACGAGGGAATGGCCGGAGTTGCGCCTCCGGCGGCAGGCGCGATCAGGGATGCGCGGACTCGACCGCGCCATCCGGCGAAAGCGGAGGCTGAAGGCGCCGCGCGCCCGGGCGAAAATGCGATCCGGAGCGGGGAGGCCGCGCCTCAGTTCACGTTGCAGGCGCGGCTGATTTCCTGGAAGGCAGCGCTGAAGCCGCGCAGCGAGAAGGTGTCCCGGGTCGCACCGCCGCCGGAGGCACTCGCGGTCACCACCAGCTCGATGCCGCGGATCATGGCGTTCACCATCTCGCGGTCCTTGCCGTCATAGGGCCAGGCGAGCTCGGTGCCCCAGGTCTTCAGCTCGAACTGCGTGCCGCCGATGGTGGCGCTGATGGGCGCGTTGTCGTTGACGTCGAAGCCGAAGGCGATGCTGACGACGCCGGACTCGTTCCGCCACGGCCGGTGGGTGACATAGACCCGCGACGGCTCCGAGCCGGGGCCGCTGTGGCTCTTGGCCGCGGTGACCATGTAGCAGGTCTGGCCGCCACCGCCCTGACCGTCCTGCTCCTGGTACTGGTAGGCCGTCCAGTCGGTGAACGTCTCGATGTACTCCTGGCCAGCGGCAGGAAGGGCGGACATGCCGGCAACGGCGAACAACAGGGCTGCAACGGTCATGCGCGGCATGGCGAATTCGGACTCCATCGATCTGTGGCGGGCGCAGGCGCGGGCGACCATATCCCCGGCGGCGCGGAGTCGGCAATTCGGGCGCGCGGCCCCGTTCGCAGCACCTGCAACCGCCGCTCTCCGTCCCCCCGCGCACCGAGCTTGCCCGACATTCGGGCAAGAGTGAGGCAGGCAGGACGTCATCCCCCTTCGGTCTTGCGCCGTCGCTTGCGGGCCCACACCGGCTCGCCGAACTCGGGCAGCGGCAGCGGCTCGACCGGCCCGCCCGGCAGCAGCGGCCGGGGCGCGAACCGGCCCATCGACAGCAGCCGGTCGTACATCACGATCGCCCCGGCAAGGCCGACATTCACGCAGAACCGCGTCGGAATCTTGACCACATGGTCGCACAGCGCCGTCAGCTCCGGCGACAGCGAACCGCGCTCCGGCCCGAGCACGTACGCGGCGGCGCGCGGGTGCCGGAAGCTGGGCAGGTCCACCGCGTCCGGCGTCAGCTCCACGCCGACCAGCACGCAGTCCCTGGGCAGCCGGAGCGAGCGGACGTCGGGGAAGTCGAAGACCGGCAGCGACTGTGCGCCCTTGGACGTGTCGGACAACGCAGCCTCCCGCCGGTTGTAGGGGGCCGCAATGGTGAAGAAGAAGCTGCCGCCGAAGGCGTGGGTGGTGCGCACCAGCGCCCCCACGTTCATTGCCTTGCTGATTCCCTCGGCGCCGATTGCAAAATAGCCGCGCATGTCGCTGACACTTGCACCGTGCGGCGCGGCATAGCAAGGTCCGCGCCCCGAAGCACAACTGGATGCCATGTCGCACGCTCACGGGCCGGCTGCGTCCGGCGTCATCCCCCTGGTCGAGGTCACCCGCGGCCGCATCGTCGAGAGCCGCCATTTCGGCACGGCCGCCGTCGTGGACGCGTCCGGCCATGTCGTGGCCGCCTGGGGGGACGTGGAGCAGCCGGTCTATCCGCGCTCGTCGATCAAGATGGTGCAGGCGCTGCCGCTGCTGGAGACGGGCGCGGCGGAAGCCTTCGGACTGACCGATGCGGAGGTTGCCATCGCCTGCGCCTCCCATTCCGGCAGCGCGGCGCACGTGGCCACGGTCACGCGGATGCTCGCGCGAGCCGGCCTCGACGCGGACGCGCTCGCCTGCGGCCCGCGCCGGCCCGCCGACCCCGAGATGCAGGCCGCACTCGCCCGCGCGGGGGAGAAGCCGCGGCGGATCCACAACGGCTGCTCCGGCAAGCACGCCGGCATGATCCTCACCGCCCGTCACCTGGGTCAGCCGGTCGCCGGCTACCACCGGCCGGAGCACGCTGTCCAGCAGCGGGTCGTCGGCACGGTGGAGCAGATGACCGGCCTCGACCTGTTTGCCGCGCCGCGCTCGACCGACGGCTGCAGCCTGCCGATCTGGGCGCTTCCGCTCGGCAACCTCGCGCTCGCCATGGCGCGGATCGCCGACCCCGCGGACCAGCCGGAGACGCGGCAGGCGGCGATCGCGCGGCTGTGGCAGGCGCAGGCCGCGGCGCCGGAGATGATCGATGGCGCCGGCAGCTTCGTCACCGAGACCATCCGCCTCGCCGGCGGCCGCATCCTGGTGAAGAACGGGGCGGAGGGTGTGCAGGTGGCGACGATTCGCGACCTCGGCCTCGGCATCGCGGTCAAGGCCGCGGACGGCGCCGACCGCGCGGCCCAGGTGGCGATCGCCGCCCTGCTGCTGCGCTTCGCCGAGCCGGAGGGGGCGCTGCGCGAACATCTGGAGCAGGCGGCCGAGCCGCCGGTGAAGACCTTTGCCGGCGAGACGGTCGGGGTGATGCGCCCGTCCGAGGACTTCCTTGCCCGGGGAGCGGGGGCATGAGCCAGGCACGCGGCCTCAGCCCGCGGATCCTGAAGGGGCTGGAGCGGGACGGGCTGGCGGTGACCGTCGAGCGCGACGGCACCCTCACCATCACCGCCCATGGCGAGCTGGCGCGGCGCGGGGTGGACGACCTGCGCGCCATGATGGACCTGATCGCCCCGCGGGCGGACGTGCCCGTCCGGGTCCGGCTGGACCTGCTGAAGCGCCTGCTGCGCGAGCTGCCGCCGACCAACCGGCTGCGCCGGCGCAGCGTCTCCCCCGACCACTACGCCAGCGACGAGGGGCTGGCCGAGACCTTCCTCGGCCCGCCGGAGTCGCGCTGGCGCGTGGACACGCTGGCCGCGCGTCTGCGCCGCGACGGCTTCGCCATCACCGCGCTGCACCCGGCCGCCGCCTACACCCTGCCGCCGTTCGCCGACCCGGGGCTGCAGGCAGCCGTGGACGCCCTGTCGCCGGAAGCGCGCTGCCGCTTCGCCGAGCTGTTCTGGGGCGGGGACGACCCGATCCGCGTCACCGCGCAGGCACGCGATTTCGAGCTGCCGCTGTGGCCCGAGACGGGCGAGGAGGACGCCGGCCGCCGCGATGCGCTGGTTGCGGCGCAGTACGAGGACTACCCCTATCCCGAGCGCGACCCGGAGCAGGAGCCGGAGCGGCTGGAAGTCCACTTCCCGAGCAACCTCGCCGAGATCAACCACTACGTCTTCGGCGGCCGGCGTGACTTTGCACGTCCGTTCCGGGTGCTGGTCGCCGGCGGCGGCACCGGCGACACCACGGTCCTGCTCGCCCAGCAGATGACCGACGCCGGCGTGCCCGGCGAGGTGGTCTACCTGGACATGTCGCGCGCCAGCCGGGCGATCGCCGAAGCACGGGTGGCGAAGCGCGGGCTCACCAACGTGCGCTTCGTCACCGGGTCGCTCCTCGACCTGCCGGCGCTCGGGCTCTCGGGCTTCGACTACATCGACTGCTGCGGGGTGCTGCACCATCTGGAGTCGCCGTCGGAGGGCCTGCGCGTGCTGGCCGACGCCCTGGTGCCCGACGGCGGCATCGGCATGATGCTCTACGGCGAGATCGGCCGGGTCGGCATCTACGACATGCAGGAGATGCTGCGCATGATCGCGCCGGCCGGCACCATGGACGGCGAGCAGCGCATCGCGCTGGCCAGGGCGCTCGCCGACGCGCTGCCGGAGGCGAACTGGCTGAGTCGCAACGGCCTCATCGTCGACCACAAGCGCGGGGGCAAGGCCGGCATCTTCGACCTGTTCCTGCACAGCCGCGACCGCGCCTATCGCGTGCCGGAGATCCTGGCGCTGGCGCAGTCGGCGCGGATGCGGGTGACCGGCTTCCTCGAGCCGGTGCTGTACGAGCCGATGGAATGGCTGCGCGACCCCGACATCCGCCGCCGCGTCGGGCGGCTGCGCCCGTTCGAGCGCGCGACCTTCGCCGAGCTGCTGCTGGGCAACCAGAAGAAGCACATCTTCTACCTGGTCCGGGTGGACAACCCGATGACGCTCCCCGTCCTCTGCGACGAGGCGGTGCCGGTGCTGCGCGGGCTGGACGGTCCGACCGAGGCGCGGCGGCTGCGCCCCGGGGCGGCCTTCAGCAGCAACGCCCACGGGCTCAAGCTGCGGCTCAGCGTGCCGCCGCTGGGCGGCGCGATCATGGGCGAGATCGACGGCCGGCGCAGCTTCCGCGAGATCTTCGAGCGCCTCGCGGCCAGCGACCCGGCGCTCACCTGGCCCGAATTCAGGCGGCAGGCGCAGCAGCTCTACGAGAGCTTCCACGGAATCAACCGGATGGTGCTCGCCTTTCCCCCGGATCGGAGGCCGCCAACTTCCTGACACAGGGATGTCAGGATCTGCCCGATCCCACCGCCGGACCTGCCGATGCCGAAAGACGGCGGTCCGCACCCGCCGTCCCCGAAACGGCGGTTCTCGAAGATGAAACGCATGCTGCATCGGAGGCTGACGTCATTCGTGCTGGTGGCGCTGGTGGCGGTCGCTGCCGGACCGGGCGCCACCACGGCTACGGCACAGACCGAGCCGCGACCGGAGCTGGTCGGGCCCGCTTACGACGCATTCGCTGCTGCGGCACGGCAGTTCGCCGCGAGCGTGTGGATTGCCGAGCACGGGCGGCGCCTGAGCGAAGTTCTGGCCGTGCAGGCGAATCTGCACCGGCTGGTCGCCGAGTATCCCGATTCGCTTGCGGAAGCCGTGTTCGGGCCCAGCCTTCACGGCGACCCGGGGCCGGCGGCGGAGCTTGAGCAATACGTCGCGGACCTGCTGGCGTGGGCCGATGGGGCGGCCGCCCGGCTGGAGGCGAACCGCGCGACCCGCGAGGCGCGCTGCCCGGAGATGCCGGATGCCTGCGCCTTGATCGCGGAGGCGCAGGTGACGACCGATGCCATCCGGGCCGATGAGGGAAGCATGAACGCGCGGGTGGCGGGCGAGCAGCGCTTTGCGGCCCTCTCCGCGATCGCCCTTGCGCAGGCGGCGATGGGGCTCGTCGACGATGCGAAGATGTCGCTCGGTGATGCGCTCGTCGCCGGGCCGGACGTGCGGGACTTCGACCTGCTCGTCCGCCTTGCCCGCGCACTCGCCGCCAGCGGCGACGGGGACAGCGCCCGCGCCACCTTCGCGCTGGCAGCGGAGCAGATCGACCGGCACTACGACTTTGCGACGGCCAGCAACCTGAGCACGATCGGCACCGCCCGGGCCGCCGCGGGCATGGCCGACGACGCGCGCCGCAGTTTCGCGGAGGCGCGCGCCCTGCAGGACGGCCGCTACAGCGGCCTGGTGATCGAGGCCGAAATCGCAGCAGGGATGCTCGACGATGCGCTGGACGCGGCCCGGCAACTGCCCGATGCGCCGGCGCGCGCCGGCGCCCTGGCCAACATTGCCGCCGCCCAGGCGAATGCCGGGACCACGGAAGATGCGCGGGCTATCGTCGCCGAGGCCGCGGCGACGATAGCGACGATCGCCGACGAGGCTCTCCGCGGTGCTCCGCTCACCCGCCTGGCCAATGCCCGGCTGGCCGCCGGGCAGCCGGCAGAAGCCGACACGACGCTCGCCGCGGCCCTGGCCGCCACGGCACGGATGGCCGACGAGGTTGCACAGGTGCCGATCCTGTTCGACATCGCGAGCGTCCGGACCGCAGCCGGCAGTCCGGAGGCGGCGCGGCAGGTGCTGGCCGATGCCGTGGCGAGAGTAGACTCGTTTGCCGACGCGCGCTGGCGGGCGGTTGGCCTGACCAATGTCGCGACGCGGCTGCTGGAGGCCGGATTCATCGAGGAGGCTCGGGCGACGTTCCTCGCTGCGGCGCAGGACGACAGCGAGATTGCCTGGGTCGCAATCGCGCAGGCCCGGGCCGGACTGACGGACGATGCCCTGGCGTCCTTCACGCTGCTGCAGGACGAGACGGAGGGAAACCGAAGGTACGTTCTCGCCAGGATCGCCGAGGGCCTGGCCGCGGCGGGCCGCCTCGCCGATGCCCGCGCGGTCGCCGACCGCATCCTGGAGGTGGGCAATCCCGACGACCCCGCGGCCCGCAATCTCTATTTCCACGCCCGGGCCACGCTGGCGGAGGCGCAGGCCGCCGCCGCGGCGGCGGCCGTTCCGGCGGAGGACTGAGGCAGCCTCGGGGCCGGGGTGGAACGCGGCGGCGGCTCCCGTACCTGTTACCGCCCTGGCTGTGCCAGCCGCCTTGCCAGCACCACGATCGCCAGCGCCAGCAGCGCGAGAAGCCCGAAGGAGAAGCGGAGTCCGGCCGCATGGCCGATGAAGCCGATCACCGGCGGGCCGAGCAGCATCCCACCGTAGGCCAGGGTCGAGACGGCGGCGACGGCGGCCCCCGGCGGCACGTGGGGATCGCTCGCCGCCCGCGAGAACACCAGCGGCGCCACCAGCGCATAGCCGATGCCCAGGGCGCCCATGCCGGCCCAGCCCACGATCACCGACGGCGACAGCGCGACCGCAGCCGCGCCCGCTGCCGCCACCACGCCGCAGATGCGGGCGACGGCGACCCGGCCGAGCCGGGCGATCAGGATGTCGCCGGCAAAGCGGGTGGCGACCATGGCCACCGAGAACACCGCATAGCCGATGGCCGCCCGGTCTTCGCCCGCTGCCAGCACCTCTGCGAGATAGACCGCGCTCCAGTCGGCCATCCCGCCTTCGCCCATCGACGCGCAGAAGGCGATGACGCCGACGGCGAGCAGCGCGCCGCGCGGAATGGCGAGGATCGGCGCCCGGCTCCGCACCACCCGCCGTTCCGCCGGCCACTTCGTCCAGGCAAACGGCAGGGTCACGGCAGCGATCCCGGCGGCGAACAGGATGAAGTGCAGCCACGGCGGGGCGCCGGCCGCGGCGAACAGGGCACCGGCGCCGGCGCCGGCGCCGGCGCCGAGGCTGAAGAAGCCGTGCAGGCCGGACATGATCGGCCTGCCGCGAGCCCGCTCCACGTCGGCGCCCCAGGCATTCATCGCCACATCCATCGAGCCGAAGGCGGCGCCGAACAGCAGCAGCGCCGGTGCCAGCACCCAGGACGCCGGCGCAAGCCCAAGCAGCGGCAGCAGCGGCACGTACACGAGGGCGGTCAGCCGGCAGATGGTCGGGGCGCCGAGCGCATCGGTGCCCCGGCCGGAGAGCGGGAAGGAGATCACGGCGCCGGCCGCCATGCACAGCAGCACCAGGCCCAGCTCGGCCTCGTCCATTGCCAGGTCCGCCTTGATCGCCGGAACCCGGGACGCCCAGGCCCCGAACAGGGCGCCGTTGAGGAAGAAGATCGCCAGCACGCCCCGGTGCCCGGCCTTCGCATCCTGCATTGCGGGCACTCCCCCGACTCGCTCCCCGTGACCGCAATCACATAGCCGGTCGCCCGCACCCGGGCCAGTCGCCGGCCCTGCCGCCGGAATGCCGGCCCCGCGCCGCAGCCGCGCCGGACCGGCGTCACGGTTCCGCCCGGTTGCGGCAGGATCGAAGCAGAATCTTGTCCTTTTTACTTGGATTGTTCCAATAAAACGACAACATTCCAGGGTCTGTTAATGTCCTTGACGTTAAATTGTTTCCTGAACCATTTAAACGCAACGGGTCAATCCCTAGTTATTGGCGGTCGCCACGGGTTTTCAGGAGGGGACTGTCATGCAGGGCCACGGCTCGCCGCTCGCCAGCCGCAGCTACCGCGCGCTGGTAGGCGCCCAGTTCCTCGGCGCCTACAACGACAACCTGTTCAAGATGCTGGTGTCGCTGATGGCGGTGGACGCCGCGGCCGGCGCGATCAGCGCCGGCGGCTACCTTTCCCTCACCGGCATCGTGTTCATCGTCCCCTACCTGCTGTTCTCGGGCTATGCCGGCGACCTTGCCGACCGCTTCGGCAAGCGCGGCGTCGTGGTGGTGACCAAGGCGCTGGAGATCGCGGTGATGGAGCTGGCGCTGGTCGGCTTCCTCATCGGCGACATCGTGCTGCTGCTCGCCGTGCTGTTCCTGATGGCGACCCAGTCGACCTTCTTCAGTCCAGCGAAGTTCGGCCTGCTGCCGGAAATGCTGCCGCCCGGCCAGCTTGCCCAGGCCAACGGCACGCTGGAGATGGCCCGCTACGTCGCCGTCATCCTCGGCAGCATCAGCGCCGGCGGGCTGATGGTCGCCTGCGACGGCGACCCGTGGGTGCTGGGCGGGGTGCTGCTGGCGGTGGCGACCCTCGGCACCCTGATCTGCCTCGGGGTCGAGACCGCCGGGGCACCGGTCCGGCCGCGGCCGCTGCGGGCGAACCCGTTCGGCTCCATCATCACCGGCATCCGGCTGATCATGGCCGACCGGCCGCTGCGCAATGCCGTCGCCGGCATCACCTACTTCGAGTCCCTCGCCGCCTTCGTGATGATGGATGTGCTGCTGCTGGGCGAGGATGTGCTGGGGCTGGACGAGCTCGGCTCGGGCTCGCTGCTCGCCATCGCGGGCATCGGCATCGGGATCGGAGCCGCCATTGCGGGGCGACTGTCGGCCGGACGCATCAACCTCGCGCTGACGCTGCCCGCCTCGGCCGGCGTGGCCGCCGCGCTGCTGGCGCTGTCGCTGTGCGAGCACGACTATGTCGAGACCGCGATCCTGATCGGCTGCGTCGGCATCGCCGGCGGGCTCTTCATGGTGCCGCTGAACGCCCAGCTGCAGCATCTCGCCGGCGCCAGGGAGAAGGGCGTCACCATCTCCGCCAACAACTTCCTCAACATGACCGGTGCCCTCGCCGCCTGCGGGCTGCTGTGGCTCACCCACGACGTGCTGGGCATCGCCGCCGACGATGCGATCCTGGTCGCGGGCGGTATCGCGACCGCCGCCGCGCTGCTGCAGATCCACTGCACCGGCGGGCTCATCGCCGCCCTTTGCCGCCTGCCGGAGATCGCCGGACGCCGTGCGGCGCGTATCGGAGTGGAGTCCTAGCGCGCCGCCCCGCCCGCGCCGTCAGCTCCGCCAGCGCAGCGTCGCGGGCTTGAGCGGGTTGCGGAACGGACGCCCCTCGGCCTGGGCCACCTGCCACTCACGCTTCAGGCGGAAGTACCACTTGGCCTGGGTGTCGGCGTCGTTGATCAGCATCAGGGCGGGGTTGTGGGCCAGCCCCTCCTGCTGCTTCACCACCACGCCCAGGTCCTGGTTCAGGAACCGCCGGGCGAATATGCCAAGCACCGGCTTGAGCACGCTCAGCAGCGGGATCGTCCAGTAGAAGATCTGGTGCAGCTCCGTCTCGCGCGCGTTGATCGGGGTCACTGCGGTCAGGCCGACCACCGTGTTCGGCCCTGCCTTCATGTGCTCGATGCGGATCGACGGCAGCTGAAAGCTGATCTCGGTGGAGATCTCGCCGCCGAGAATCCTGTATCCGGCCGAATTGCGCGACGGCTTGTGTCGCACCATGGCGAAGCCGCGCTCGGTCGGGGCGAATTCCTTGGCCTTGGCGTGGATCGACCGCCCGGACCGCCACCACCACGACCGGTGGACGAACGGCCCGTGCGCCGGGTCCATCAGCCCGATCACGGCGTGGTCTACATGGCAGGGGAAGTGGACGCGGGAGACCATCTTCGGCTGGGCGCCCGCCGGGATCGGCACCTCCGGCGGCGCGACCGCCGGCTCCTCGCCGGGCGCGCCGATGTAGATCCAGATCAGGCCCTGCCGTTCCACGACCGGGTAGCGGCGGACCCGGATCTTCGCCAGGTCCATCTCCTGGCCCTCGACCAGCGACGGGATCAGGCTGCAGGCGCCGTTCGCGCCGAACCGCCAGCCGTGGTAGGGACACTCGACCTCGGCCCCCACCATCCGGCCGTGACGAAGCGGAATGCCGCGGTGCGGACAGATGTCGCGCAGCGCGTAGACCTCGCCGGCCGGCGTCCGGGCGAACACCACCGGCTCGCCGACCAGCGTCTTGCCGACCAGCCGGCCCGGCTTCAACGCCCGCGACGGCAGCGCGAAATACCACAGCCCTCGCAGCAGCGCGTCGGGACTGATCGGCGCCGCCGGCTCCGGGGCCGGAAGCGGCGGCGCGGGATCGATCACCGCGCCCGGTCCATCCATCGGCATCCTGTGTACCTCGCCGGGTCCGCGCCGGGGCCGGCCCCGTGCCGCATGACGGTTCTCCTCGGCCGATGCGCCCGCGTCGCTCAGCCGGGCGGGTGGTGGCCCGAGCCTTCGTCCGGCTTACGCGGCATCGCCACCCGCTGCGACGCGTCCAGCCGCGCCTCGCGCCGGGCGATATAAAGCGCGCTGGCGACAATGATCAATGCTCCCGCCAGCGTCCAGATGTCCGGCCACTCGTTGAACAGCAGGATGCCGACTCCTGTGGCGTAGACCATGCGGACATAGTCGAAGGGAGCCACCGCCGTCGCCTCGCCGGCCGCATAGGCGCGGACACTGAAGTTCTGCGCCGCGGCCCCGATCGCGCCGACCAGCACCAGCAGCGCCCAGTCCTCCGGCTCCGGCGCCCGCCAGACCAGGGCGGCGGGCACCGCCATCGCCACGGTGGTCACCACCCCGAACCAGGACAGCATGGTGAGGGTCGTCTCCGTCCGCGACAGCAGCTTGACCCCTGTCGTTGCCACCGCGATGAGGAAGGTGCCGCCGACCACCACCAGCGCTGCCGGCTCGAACGCGCCCGTCCCGGGCCGCAGCATGATGACGACGCCGAGGAAGCCCACTGCCGTGGCCGTCCAGCGCCGCCAGCGCACCCGCTCGCCGAGGAACAGCACCGCGAGGATGATCAGGAACATCGGCACGCCGAAGCTGATCGCGGTCACGTCGGCGAGGGGCAGGTTGGCGAGGCCGAAGAACATGCAGGCCATGGCGCTGACCCCGACCAGCCCGCGGGTGACGTGCTTCAGCGGGTGGCGGGTGCGGAAGGCGGCGAGCCCGCGGGGCAGGATCAGCGGCACCAGGACAAGGAAGCCGAACAGGCAGCGGAAGAAGGCGACCTGGAACGGGTCGTAGCGGGTGCCCAGCTCCTTCACCAGCGCCGACATCGCGGTGAACAGCACGCCGCTCATCATCATCAGCACCGCGCCGCGGACGTTGCCGGGGGTGGCGAGCCAGGACGCGGCTGCACGCCTGCGCGCCGCGCTGAGGCGCTCACGGTTCATCGAGGTCCCGTCACCCAGGGTCGCCTTGGGCAGGGTCAGCCTGACAATCCAGCGCATCGGCACGCGATACGCTTGTGATATGACAGACTTAAGGGTGACGGGGAGCGTGTCCAGCATGAATCGAACCGCGATGTCCGAGCTGCTGTGGTCGCCGTCGGCGGAACGCGTCGCGGCGGCGCAGATCACCGCCTTCCGGGCGGCAGCAGCGGCCGCGACGGGGCAGGATTTTGCCGACTACGCCGCACTGCATCGCTGGAGCATCGCCGACCCGGGCGCGTTCTGGCGGCTGTGGTGGCAGGAGGCCGGCGTCATCGGCGACGGGCCCGGGGAGGTGTCCCTGCGCGATGCAGACCGGATGCCCGGCGCCGCCTTCTTCCCCGAAGCCCGGCTCAACTTTGCCGAGAACCTGCTCGGCCGGCCCGGCGACGGCCCCGCCATCCTGTTCCGCGGCGAGGACAAGGTCCGGCGCAGCCTCGGCTGGGCGGAACTGGATACAGAGGTTGCGGCCGTGGCGGCGGCGCTGCGGGCCGGGGGCGTGGGCCCGGGCGACCGGGTCGCCGGCTACCTCCCCAACATGCCCGAGGCGGTGATCGCGATGCTGGCGACGGCGAGCATCGGCGCGATCTGGTCCTCCTGCTCGCCCGATTTCGGCCCCGCGGGCGTGGTGGACCGCTTCGGCCAGATCGAACCGAAGGTGCTGTTCGCCGCCGACGGCTACTGGTACGGCGGCAAGCACTTCGACTGCCTGCCCAAGGTGCGTGAAGTGGCGCCGCAGCTCCCGGGGCTGCAGCGGATCGTGCTGGTGCCCTACGCCGGCTCCGACACGGCCGCCGCCAGCCTGCCGGACGCGATCGGCTGGGAGGACCATGTTGCCCCGCATCGCGGCGCCGGCCACCGGTTCGAGCGCGTGCCGTTCAACACGCCGCTGTTCATCCTCTATTCCTCCGGCACCACCGGCGCGCCCAAGTGCATCGTCCACGGGGTCGGCGGCACGCTTCTGCAGCACCTGAAGGAGCACCGGCTGCACAGCGACATCCGGGCGGGCGACCGGGTGTTCTACTTCACCACCTGCGGCTGGATGATGTGGAACTGGCTGGTGAGCGCGCTCGCCAGCGGGGCGACGCTGCTGCTCTACGACGGCTCGCCCTTCCACCCGTCCGGCAACGTGCTGTTCGACTTCGCGGCCGAGGAGCGGGCCACGTTCTTCGGCACCTCGGCCAAGTTCATCGACGCCGCGGCCAAGGCAGGCATCCGGCCGCGCGGCACTCACGATCTGGCGCCGCTGCGCACGCTGGCCTCCACCGGCTCGCCGCTGTCCCCCGACGGCTTCGCCTGGGTCTATGACGCGGTGAAGCCCGACCTGCACCTCGCCTCGATCTCCGGCGGCACCGACATCGTTTCCTGCTTCATGCTCGGCGACCCGACGCAGCCGGTGCGGGCCGGGGAGCTCCAGGTGCCCGGGCTCGGCATGGCGGTGGAGGTGTGGGGCGAGGACGGGCGGCCGGTGCGCGGCGAGAAGGGCGAGCTGGTCTGCACCCGGCCGTTCCCGTCGATGCCGGTCGGCTTCTGGAACGACCCCGACGGCAGCCGCTACCGCGCCGCCTATTTCGAGCAGTTCCCGGGCGTGTGGACCCACGGCGACTACGTCGAGCACACCCACGCCGGCGGCTATGTGATCCACGGCCGCTCCGACGCCACCCTCAACCCGGGCGGGGTCCGCATCGGCACGGCGGAGATCTATCGCCAGGTCGAGCGGCTCGACCGCGTGGTCGAATCGCTGGTGGTGGGGCAGGACTGGAAGGGCGACGTGCGGGTGGTGCTGTTCGTCCGCCTGCGCGAAGGCGACCGCCTGGACCAGGGCCTCGAGGACGAGATCCGCCGGCTGATCCGCACCAACTGCACCCCGCGCCACGTGCCGGCGAAGATCATCGCGGTCGCCGACATCCCGCGCACCCGGTCCGGCAAGATCGTCGAACTCGCCGTCCGCAACGTCATCCACGGCCGGCCGGTGAAGAACCGGGAGGCGCTGGCCAATCCGGAGGCGCTCGACCTGTTCCGCGACCTCCCCGCGCTGCAGTCCGACTGATTTTTTTCGCAAGCGGCGGGATTAAACCGCCGCCGGCCGGCGTAATCCCGGCGAGAGGCCCGGAACGGGCACCGCAAGGACGGGAGCGGCATGGTCAACGACGTGCGCCAGCAGGCGACCCGGCACATCGCGGCGATGAAGCGCTATGCGGTGGCGCTGTGTCGCGACCCGGTCCGCGCCGACGACCTGGTGCAGGAGGCGCTCGCCCGCGCGCTCACCGGCATCGCGAGCTACCGCCGCGAGGCGCCGATGCTGCCCTGGCTGTTGCGCATCCTCCACAACGTCTACGTCAGCGACCGGCGCCGGCCCCGCGGCGACGAGGCGCCGCTGCACGAGCATGAGGATGCGGTCGCCGAGAACGCCGTCGCGGAGGAGCGCGTGCAGGGCTCGCAGCTGCTCCGCCTGCTGTGGACGCTCCCCGAGGAGCAGCGCGCGGCCGTCAGCCTGATCTGCCTGGACGAGCTCAGCTATGCCGAGGCCGCCTCGGTGCTCGGGATCCCCAAGGGAACGCTGATGTCGCGGCTCGCCCGCGGCCGTGCGGCGCTGCGGGCGCTGGCGGAAGCCGGCGAGGCCGGCCCGCGCGCACGGCTCAGGATCGTCGGAGGTGAACAATGAACGAGATGCGTCCGCCGACGGACGAGGAGATCGGCGCCTTCATCGACCGCGAAGCGACCGTGGCGGAGCGGGCCGCGACCGCCGAGCGCCTGCTCGCCCATCCCGAGGCGCAGGCGCGCCTGCGGACGGACCGGGCGCTGAAGGAAGCCCTGCTGGAGGAACTTGCGGCCTTCGACCCCGCGCCGGGCGACTACGCGCTGGAGGCCGATGCGCTGGCGATGGCGAAGCTGCGCAGCGAACGGCGGACCGGCTGGCGCCGGGTGACGGCGGCGGCCGCGCTGGTCGCGGCCGGCTGGGGCGGTCACATGGGCTACGCCGCCTGGCGCGACAGCCAGGTCCCTTCGCTGGTCGAGGATGCGGCCCAGGCCCATCAGGTGTTCGCCTACGACCACACCCGCCCGGTGGAAACCCACAACGCCGCGGCGCTGAGCGCATGGTTCAGCGAGCACCTCGGCGAGCCGGTGGTGATCCCCGACCTCAGCGCCGCCGGCCTGCGCTTCATCGGCGGCCGGCTGCTCGCGACCGACAACGGCGCGCTGGGGCTGGTGATATACGAGGACGGCGTCGGTCGCCGCCTCAGCCTGTACATCGCGGAGGACAACGGGTCCGACATCGACGAGATGGAGATCGTCCGGCTGGAGGAGGTGGACGCCGGCTACTGGCGCGACGGCGGCGTCACCTACGCGGTCGTGGCCGAAAGCTCGGTGGAGCAGGTGCTGCAGGTCGCATCGGTGATCGGGATCGCGCCCGATCACGCCGCGTCGATTCCCTAGGCAGGGAGCCGAACCGGAGCGGGAGGGAATGCGATGAACAGGGCTGCAGCACGGCAGTGGGGTATTGCGGCGTGCCTTGCCGCCGCCGCCATCGCCGGCACCTGGTTCTATTCGGCGAGCGCGCACAGCGTGCGCGTGGTCGAGATCACCTCCATCGGCTGCGGTCCGGCCGCGCACTTCGGACTGCCGCTCGCGCTGCTCGGCGAGACGGCGGCCGCCCTGCCGGTCGCGGTCGGACCGATCGTGTCGGAGGACCTCGACCGGCCGCTGCGCCTGGTGTTCGACCCAGCGCTGAGCCCGCCGCAGGACCGCATGCTGCGGATGGACGGCGGCACGCTGGTCCTGCCGACGACCTATGGCCGCACCCGGGCCGAACCCGCGCGGATCGGCCTCAACTGCCGCGACGGCCGGGTCGTTTCCGTCCGCTATTCCGGCGGGGGCGGCGCGGCAACCACCTTCACCGTGGCCGGGGCCGCACAGGCCGGGAGGGCGACGGAGAACTGAGCCAACGGGAAGCGCGCAGCCCTGACAGCGCGCTTCCCGCACCTGGCCCGCGAGGGGCGCCCGCATGGAAGCCCGTCCGTGCGCGCGACCGGTTGCCGGTACCCCATCCTCGCGATGCGGCAGCCGCCAGGTGCACAGGGGTCCGCCCGAAAGGCCGAAGGACAGCCCCGGTCGGCCTTGGGCGGACCCCACCGTTCGCGTTGTGCGGAATGGCTGTTACATAACCTCACATCGCATTCCTTTACAATTTTATACGGTTTCGACAGAACTGCCCCGTGGGCTGCAGCCGGGGCCGGCCTGTTCCCACGGCGACTCAAAGAATCAGGGGAGACAGGCGGATGCTCTTGGCTGTTCTTGCGAGCCTCACGAAGTCCCTGCTCGGGCACCTCGGCCTGGGCAGCTGGAGCGACTGGAGCTTGCCCATCTTCGGCAATTCCAAGGCCAACATCATCTACGGGACCGGCAAGAACGAGGTCATCTACGGCCGCGCGGGCGATGACGTGATCTATGCCGGCCACGGCAACGACCGCGTCTACGGCGGCGGCGGCAACGACGAAATCCAGGGCAGCCTGGGCCGCGACCGCCTGTACGGCGACAGCGGCGACGACCTCATCGACGGTCAGGGCGACAACGACACCATCTACGGCGGCACCGGAAACGACACGCTCGTCGGCGGTGGCGAGGACGACCTGCTCTACGGCCAGGACGGCAACGACGTGATCTACGGCGACACAGCCGGCGCCTATCCGGAGGAGAGCGGTGCCGACACCATCTACGGCGGCAAGGGCGACGACCTGATCTTCGGCGAGCTGGGCGACCCGGCACTGAACGAGTGGGGCAAGGGCGGCGCCGGCAGCAACGACCTGCTCTACGGCGACGAGGGCAACGACCAGATCTACGGCGGCGGCGGCGACGACCGCATCTTCGGCGGCGCCGACCACGACCTGCTGTACGGCAACGACGGCGACGACTACCTCGACGGCGGTGCGGGCAACGACGTGCTCCGCGGCGGCGAGGGCCGGGACACGCTGATCGGCGGCGCCGGCAACGACTCGCTCTACGGCGACCACGGCGAGGACATCCTGAACGGTGGCGCGGGCAACGACGTGCTGTTCGGCGGCCGCGACGGCGACACGCTGACCGGGGGCACCGGCGCCGACAAGTTCGGCCACCTCGGCATCAGCCCGACCGGCCACGACCACGGGGTGGATTACATCACCGACTACAGCTACGCGCAGGGCGACATGGTCCGGGGCGCCAGCTACCAGGTGGTGGGCAAGAATACCCTCGTGTTCGAGGAAGACGGCGACCTGATCTTCGTGCTGCAGAACTACAACGCCGACACGCAGGGCATCGCCTTCCTCGGCAGCGACTTCGCCTGAGACGCCCCCCTACGGCAACCGGAAGCGAAGGCCCGGCGGCACCTGCCGCCGGGCCTTCTGCCTTTCGGGCCATCGACGTCGGCCGGGTGCGCTACCCCAGCCGGCCGCGGAAGGGCGTGCCGGTGACGAGCGTCACCAGGTGGGCGGCGAGGACGACCGCGGCGACGATGGCGACGAAGCCCACGGCGCGCCACGGCACCCGCCAGACGCGCCCCGGCACGTAGGGGCGATTGTCGAGCCACAGCGCGACAGCGGCGAGACCGCCCGAGATGACGATGCCGAGGATGGTCGCGGTCAGGATGCGCTCCCGCCGGCAGTGCGCCGGGCGCTACTCCGCTGCCTGCGCCCGGCTGTGACCGAGCAGCGAATGCCCCGGCAGGCGCTGCGGGATCGGAGCTCCGACCAGATCGAGGATCGTGGGCGCCAGGTCGATCAGCTTGCCGTGGTCGGCGAGGCCCGCAGCCTCGATCGCCGGGCCGGCCGCGATGGCAAAGCCGAGGGTGTTGTGGCCGCCGGACCGCGACAGCGGCACCGGACCGATTCGGCCGAAGGATCCGGTGACGACGCAGTCGGCCGGCTTCGGCGTCCACTTGACCACCAGGTCGGCATC